>Ga0208741_10000157_pt1 | contig 37236 bp, 33 predicted proteins | sample CryBogCBE03Jun09_FD_184576 | JGI IMG/M metagenome (GOLD analysis project Ga0208741, IMG submission 184576) | Freshwater microbial communities from Crystal Bog, Wisconsin, USA - CBE03Jun09 (SPAdes) | ecosystem: Environmental > Aquatic > Freshwater > Lake | place: Crystal Bog, Wisconsin, USA...
CGCCCATGCCGACAATGGCCATGTCGGCCGCGACACCGGTGAACGATGCAAGGAAGCCTTCGGGATTCACGCCGTGGGTCGCCAGCGAGATCACGTTGATGGTGCCGAGGGCGTTAGTGGTGAAGATGTCACGGGCTACACGGTCGCTGAGGTCGGCAAAGCTTCCGAAAGCCACCACGCCGGCACAGTTGATGATGCCATCGACGGGACGGCCGAGCGTGACCTCGGCGAAGGCCGCCTCGAGGTCGGCGCGGTCCCCGACCGACGCGGTCGCTACTGGCAAGTCCTGAAGCGAAATGTCCAGATTGCTCGGCGTACGCACAATGAGACGGACGTCCGCCCCAGCGTTACGAAGGGCGTGAGTAATCAACCCTCCAAAGACGCCGCTGGCGCCGATAACAACAATTGTCTTGTCAGTGAAGGTGGTCATGGCGGTCGCTTTCTCTCGCCGTTCAGCGTACCGAGGAGTGCCCCATTCTCGTACGGTTGTCTGATTCGCCTCCCTCGCCCTCGAGGTGTACGGTGAGCGCAGAGAGGGAGGTCAGTTATGTCATCACCGAATGAGGTAGGCGCCGCACCAATCGAGGAAGCGTTCACTGTCGCGAGCGACGGTGTCGTTGAAACCCACACACCAGTACCCCATGAGCGAATGGTGGTGCCGACGTGCCAATGTGCTCTCACCACGCCACCGGCGCCGATGATGATCGATGCCGCACCGCTGAGGTAATCGCGAGTCACCCCGCGTCAACACCGCGCAGTAGTTCTAGCGAAGCGCAATAACGTGAATACCGAGGATTCCCTCGTTCGCCCGCAGACGCTCCACAACCTCACCGGGTGTTGGCGTCGACGTGGACAGGACCATCAGAGCCGTTCCCGCCTGCTTGTCTGGCCCCACGGCCATCGCAGTGATTGAGATACCGGCCTCACCAAGGGCCATGCCTACGTGACCAATCATGCCCGGCTTGTCGTTGTTGCGAACCACGAGCATGGAGGCCGCTGGCGGGATTTCGACGCTGTGGTCATCCACGGCAACGATGCGCGTTTCGACTCGTGAGCCAATAGTCATCAACGTGCCCGACACTGCGTGCTGACCGGAACGAACGGTGATGACGTTGACGTACTCGGGGCTTTCGTGCGTCGACACTTCACCGAAGGTGATGTTGTGCTCCGCCGCCAATTGGGGGGCGTTGACGAACGAGGCCGTGTTGTGTCCCGTCGCAACCAGCAGTCCCTTGAGGGCGCACAGAGTCAGGATCTGCGTACCGGTACCGGCAAGGTCACCCTGATAGATCACTTCGAGGTCGGCGGGCTCACCATCGAGCAGGCCACCGATGAAGCGGCCGAGGATCTCCGCCAGGCCCATGAAGGGGCGCACCGTGTTCGACACTTCACCGGCCGCGACGTTTACGGCGAAGGGGACGAAGTCACCCGCGAGGGCCAGCTCGACCTGCTCGGCGATCGCGATACCGGCCTTGTCCTGCGCTTCAACCGTCGAGGCCCCGAGGTGGGGCACCACGACAACGGAGGGCAGTTCGAACAGGGGTGACTCGGTTGTCGGTTCCTTCTCAAAAACGTCGAGGGCGGCGCCCTGGACGTGGCCCGAGCGAATGGCTTCGGCGAGGTCGGCCTCGTTGATAATGCCCCCTCGGGCGACGTTCACAATTCGCACACCCGGCTTGCACTTGGCGAGCGACTCGGCGTTGAGCAGATTGGTCGTTTCCTTGGTCTTGGGCAAGTGAATAGTGATGAAGTCCGCCCGCGCCAGCAGTTCATCCAATGTCAGCTTCTCGATGCCCATGTGACGAGCCCGCTCGTCGGTGATGTAGGGGTCGTAGGCAACCAGGCGCATGCCAAAAGCCATCGCGCGCTGGGCCACCAGGGCGCCAATCTTGCCTAGGCCAATGACACCGAGGGTCTTGCCGTGGAGCTCAACACCTTCCCACTTCGAACGCTCCCACTTTCCGTTCTTCAGGGCCGAGTGGGCCTGAGGGATGTTGCGAGCCTGCGCCAGAATGAGCGCCATGGTCTGTTCGGCGGCCGAGAGGATGTTCGAGACGGGGGCGTTGACCACCATCACACCGAGCTCCGTGGCCTTGGTGACGTCGACGTTGTCGAGGCCGATACCGGCGCGACCGACCACAATCAGGTCCTTGCCCGCTTCGAGCGTGGCGGCGTCAACTTGCGTCGCGGAGCGAATAATTAGCGCGTGCGCTCCAACGACAGCGTCGAGAAGTGCCTCGGGCGAGAGACCCGTCTGAATGTCGACCTCGTGGCCGGCGTCACGAAGCGCCTGCAGTCCAGATTCAGCAATCGTTTCAGTGACAAGTACGCGGGCCATGGGGGGTCCTTTCAATTGTTGACTTAAAGACTAATGAATTAAGTCAGCGCCTCAACCAGCGTTGACAAAATCAGCGAAGCGCTCGAGTCCCTCGATCAACTGGTCGTCACCCAACGCGTAGGAGAAGCGGAAGAAGCCCGGGGCGCCGAAGGCCTCACCAGGCACCACGGCAATCTTGATGGTGTCGAGCAGGATGGTGGCGAGCTCCGACGAACTCGTGGCTACCTGGCCACCGAAGGAGCGGCCCAGCAGGCCGGTGACGTTCGGGAAGGCGTAGAAGGCGCCCTCGGGCACGGGGCAGTTCACACCGTCAATGGCGTTGAGCATGGAGACCATGATCTGACGACGACGGTCGAAGGCCTCACGCATGGCGTACACGTCGTCGAGGCCGCCGTTCAGGGCAGCTACCGCGGCGCGCTGGGCGACGTTGGCGATGTTCGACGTGGTCTGGCTCTGGTACGTGATGGCGGCCTCCATGACGTCGGGGGCACCAATCATCCAGCCAATGCGCCAGCCGGTCATGGCGTAGGTCTTGGCGACACCGTTGACGACAATCCAGCGATCGCCCAACTCGGGGGCCACCACGGGCATCGAGACGTGTTCCACGCCGTCGTAGGTGAGGTGCTCGTAGATCTCGTCACACATGACCCAGATGTCGTGCTCGGCGGCCCAGCGCCCGATGGCCGCGACGTCTTCCTTCGCCACCACGGCACCGGTGGGGTTCGAGGGCGACACAAAGACCACCAACTTGGTCTTGTCAGTGCGGACACGCTCGAGGTCCTCGACGGTCAAACGAAAACCATTGGCCTCACTGGTCATCACCGGGACCGGCGTCGCGCCAGCGAGGTAGACGGCTTCGGGGTAGGTCGTCCAGTAGGGGGCGGGAATAATGCACTCGTCGCCGGGGTTGAGCAAGGTCATGAAGCCCGTCGCCACGGCGTGCTTGCCACCGTTGGTGACCAGCACCTGGCTCGGGCTGATTTCGAGACCCGAGTCGCGGAGCGTCTTCGCGGCAATCGCCTCACGCAAGACGGGCAAACCGGCGGTGGGGGTGTACTTGTGGTTCGCTGGGTCGTAGCACGCGGCGGCAGCGGCTTCCACGATGTGGGCGGGCGTCGGGAAGTCAGGCTCACCGGCCCCGTAGCCAATCACCGGCTCGCCGGCCGCTTTAAGGGCCTTCGCCTTGGCGTCAACGGCCAAGGTGGCGGAGGGGGAAAGACCGGCGAGAAGGTCGCTAACACGTGCGCGCATGGGGGCTCCAATTCTTTTCTAGGATTAAGTCTATGACCTCCCCCGAGACCTTCACTATTCCCGCCGAACTCCTCCCCCGCGACGGACGCTTCGGCGCCGGCCCCTCGAAGGTGCGTGCCGCGCAGCTCGACGCTCTCGTCGCTGACGCGCCCCACTTCCTCGGTACCTCACACCGGCAGTCGACGGTGAAGAACAAAGTGGGTGAAGTTCGCGACGGCCTCCGCGCCCTCTTCAATTTGCCCGACGGCTACGAAGTCCTCCTCGGCAACGGTGGATCAACGGCCTTCTGGGACATCGCCACCTTCGGACTCATCGAGCAGCACTCACAGCACTTGGTCTTTGGTGAATTCTCGTCCAAGTTCGCCACCGCCGTGAAGGCCGCCCCTCACCTCGGCGACCCCGAGGTGATTTCGGCCGAGCCCGGCACGCACCCCCAGGCCATCGCGCGCGACGGCGTTGACCTCTACGCCCTGACCCACAACGAGACCTCAACTGGTGTCATGATGCCGATTCTGCGCCCCGCAGGGTCAACCGGCCTCGTCTGCGTTGACGCAACGTCCGCAGCCGGTGGCCTGATCGTTGACCCGTCGCAGTTTGACGTCTACTACTTCGCGCCACAAAAGTCCTTCGCCTCCGATGGTGGTCTCTGGATTGCCTTGTGCTCGCCGGCCGCCATTGCGCGTATTGAGGCCATTGCCGCATCGGGTCGCTGGACACCCGAGTTCTTCAACCTGAAGACCGCACTCGACAACTCGCGCCTTAACCAGACCTACAACACCCCCGCACTGGCCACCATCCACCTGCTCGCAAGTCAGATTTCCTGGTTCAACGAGAACGGTGGGCTGAGCTTCTCCGCCGGCCGCTCCTCGGGCAGTGCCGAGGTCCTCTACGGCTGGGCCGAGGCTTCGGACTTCGCGACACCTTTCGTGCAGAATCCGGCCGAGCGCAGCCACGTCATCGGCACGATTGACTTCGCCGACGAGATTGACGCGGCGGTGATTGCCAAGATTCTTCGCGCTAACGGTGTAGTCGACACCGAGCCCTATCGCAAGCTTGGCCGTAACCAGCTCCGTGTTGCCATGTTCCCGGCCATCGACTCCGAGGACATTGCCGCCCTCTGTGCGTCGATCAACTATATCGTTGGGTCGCTCTAGGCACCTTCAGTGCGCTCTGGAATTATGCGAATCTGAGGGGTGTCGGATGGTGAAATTCATTGGGAGATACTTCACCACAGGAAACGAGAATTAGTCGACGCTAACTCGTAGTTCCTTACTTTCTGGTCAGCTCGACAATGAAAACGAGATGGCGGGTGCTGTGCCGACCGGCTTCTCCCGCAATTACAGCGCCGCGACGACGACGTGGCAACTTGGTCTGAGCACGCTTCTCGCGAGGAGGGTGCCCCCACGGGACGCTCGTGAGATCGCTCTCTAGATGGCCCAGCGGAAGAGATCGCTTTTCCGAATATCGGTTTCTTTGACTGCTATCAAGGGCGCAAGACCCTTTTGACCACTGCGATTCAAATGAAAATCGAAGAGATGGTCAGCGAACGAGCAGATCAAAAGCTGCACGCGCTTGGTTGCGCTGACGTGCCGTCACTCCTTCCCACGCCACGTCCCCGTCATTGGCCATGCGATCAGAAAGCGATTGCAACAAGGAACGATCTTCCTCGGACATCTCACTTCGTTCACTTGATGGATCGTCAAGACCAAGCAGCATGTCCACAATATCCTGACTATGGCGCGGTTGGTTTGAGGTTGCCGGATGAACTGCAGCTGCGGCTTTCACAACTATCGCTCCGGCGAGAAGTGGCACTCGAATCGTGACGTCAGGCTCATCGAGGTCGTATGAGATAGTGACCAGTTTTGAGACTTCCAAAGCACGGCGACCTCCCGGTATTGCGAGACTCTCGACCCCTGGGGCCGAGCGGAGATCGGTGTATGAGGCATCTTCAGGGCAAAGAACGTCAATCTGACCGCTCCCTCCGATACCTACGAATGTGCAACGTGCGAAGTCACTTCCGGCGAATGGTTCGATTGGGGTAAAGCCGTACGAACCCAGTTCGTGGACAACTTGTGACAGGACCTTGGGAGACGCGCATACATCCACAAGTACATCAGCATCCTTGGTCTGGCTTGAACGCGTCGCGACACGACCGCGTTCGGCGAGTGCCACGAGGACCATCATTCCTCCGACGAGGCACCAACCCGACTGATCAATTCGCCTCCCCAAATGATTGAGAGTACGAAGAACTGCGTGGTGACGGGACAAGAGACGCCCTCGTAGGTCAATCTCAACCATGATTGCGACCGCCGATTATGCGATCGAGGAGTGTGTCGGCTGCCCGATCTCTACTGTCTGCGAGGTCCAGCCACGCAATCAAGATATCCACGTGGCGTTGCTCAGGGTCAAATGGCCACAGACTGTCTTCGATCACATGCAGGACTAGGTTGGCGCCAATGGTTACTGGCCGTGCGGCACTGTCACTAACTATTTCCTCGACCTGGCTGGCGCGGACGTAGACGTCGACTTGATCCCTAATGTCAATCGGTGCACCGGCACTCTGAGCTGCATTGCGTCCACCGAGGGTGACGTGGCGTGATTCGCACACTCGCTGCAGCTGGCTCGGGTGGACATACATACTGACGTGGCTGGCTCGCGACCTCAATCGGCGACGCAGGCGATCGAGTTCGGGTCCGCTTGGCAGCTCCGTGGTTCGCACCTGCTTGATGAGCCGCCACGTCGACTTTTGTGACATAGGACGACCTGGCTCTCGCCACAGGTTGTGCTCGGCCCAACGAAGCGTCTCTGCCGAAATAATCCACGTCGCGCCTACGCGTTCTGCCGGAAGCGCACCTTGTTGCACCAGTGCTGCTGCACGACGGCGCGAAACGCCGAGTAGTGCGGCAGCCTCTTCCATAGTCATCAGGTCGCTTGACATGATATTTATTATACCAATTTAGGAATAATAAATGAACTTAGGGCGTCACGTTGCTGTTCTGTGCTACCCCTAGCAAGGCGCCAGGCTCAGTGATGAAGCGCTTCCGTCTTCAGCCGGCAGTCATCCGGGCAGCACGAAGGACCTTGCGTCAGCGTTTCGAGGTTGTATCGAACACGCGCTGACCAGTCGCGCTCCGTGCTTTCGCCAGCAGCGTGAAGGGCTTCACGCTCGGCCCGCAGGGCCGCCGCCACCTCACCGAGACCAGACGGGAGCGTTCGAGCAATACGGTCTCGGGTCCACTGCGCGAGGGACGGTGAGGCACCACTCGAGGAAACGGCCACGATCATTTCACCTTGACGGTGCAGAGCGGCGAAGTAGAAGGCGCACCGTTCAAGATCATCCACCACGTTGTAGAAGACTCGGCGCTCGTTCGCTTCGGCCACTACCTGGTCGTTGACCGCAGCATTCGCCGTGGCCGACACGACAAACCACATGTCCTTCAAGTCGCCAGGTTCATAGGGGCGTAGCTGGAGCGAGGCGAGTCCGTGTGGGGGCTCAACAAGGCAGGCGTCAGTAATGACGTGGACCCGCGCCCCGGCCTCGAGGAGTTGGCGCGCCTTGTGAGCGCCAATGCGCCCCATTCCGAGCACGAGGACGTCTCGATCCCGAAGATCGAAGACGAGGGGCAGCATCACGCGTAGGCCGCCGCGTAGGAAGAGACGAGGCCGAGGTCAAGGGCGGCCACGGCGCCGATCACGATGATGGCCGGATTCGTCACGTCCAGCGTGGCGAGCTCGGAGAGCGTTCCGCGTACCACGCGCTGATCGGGTCGCGACGCCCGCTCAACGACCGCCAGCGGTGTGGAGGGGCGGAGTCCCCCCGCGAGCAGTTGTTCAGTAATGATCGCCCTTCGGGCAACGCCCATGAGGATGACCAGTGTCACGTCATCGTTGGCCAACTTCGAGAAATCGACCGCACTCCCGTCGTGAGCGTGACCCGTCACCACCGTGACACCGTGACTGGCGTCACGGTGCGTTACCGGAATGCCGGCCAGCAATGGTCCCGCCAGCGCCGATGAAATACCGGGCACGACCTCACAGGCGACGCCGGCTTCGGCGAGGACGAGAGCCTCCTCCCCACCGCGACCAAACACAAAAGGGTCGCCACCCTTGAGGCGCACCACACAGTCAAACCGCTGGCCGAAGGAAACGAGCAGTTCGTTGATGGCGTCCTGGCTGTGTGACGTGCCGGGAATCTTGCCCACGTCGATGCGCAGCGTGTGCGCCGGGATGAGTTGCAAGATGTCCGGTCCGACGAGCCGATCGTGGATGACGACGTCGGCACGGTTGATGAGCTGGGCGGCCCGCAGCGTCAACAAGTCAACGTCACCGGGTCCGGCTCCGACGAGGTAGACGCTCACGCGATCCCCACACGGGTCACGAAGTCACCGAAGGACTCCTCAGCCTCACCCTCGTCGCGCCAGCGCGCGAGCAAGGGTTCGAGCACGGTGGGCAGGTCGTCCAACTTGACCTTTTCTTGGTAGAGGCCGGCGAGGCGATCGCCTCGCAAACCACCACCCAGGTAGACGTCGTAGGAGTTTTTGGTGCGACCCACAATGCCCACTTCGGCAACGGCTGGACGCGCGCAGCCGTTGGGGCAGCCCGTCATGCGCAGTTGGAGTCGCTTCCCCTTGGGCCCCGCCGTCGCGAGCGACCCCTCGAGTTGAGCCACGACGTTAGGCAACACTCGCTCCGACTCGGCCAACGCCTGACCACAGGTGGGAAGAGCGGGGCAGGCCAAGGCGGAGCGTTCCACCAGGCCCAGCGATTCGACCTCGCGCACCCCGTGGGCCGCCAAGGTGTCGTCGATGAAGTCCTTGTCGGCGGGTGCGATACCCGTGAGCACGATGTCTTGTTGCGCCGTGACGATGAAGTTGATGTTCCGCGAGGTCGCAATTGTCCGCAGCGCCGTGCGAATTCCTCGACCTTCAACTTCGTCACGAACACGACCGGCCCCCACACGCACGCCGAGTTCGAGCAAGCCATCGGGACGGGTGCGCCATCCAAGGTGGTCGTGTGCGGCCCCGAGAACGAGGGGAAGCGGCGCGCGCAGCGTCGAGCCGAGTCGCGACTCCACTTCGAGGACAAAAGCGGCGAGACCGAGGTCGGCCGCGATGTACTTCATGCGGGCCCGACGGCGGTTCGTCCGGTCACCGAGGTCGCGGTACGCGGTCAAAATGGCGCGTAGTAACGGGTCCAGTTCTTCGCGGGTCACGAAGGTCAGCGGATCGGCCAAACGGGCAAAGGTATCGGGCTGGGCGTAGGAGCGCCCCAACCCACCGGCGACGTAGACATTGAAGCCGGCGCCCAGGTCGGGGTGGGTGGCCGGAATGAGGCCGACGTCCTGAGCCAGGACGTCGACACAGTTCTCGTCGGGGTGGGCGATGGCAATCTTGAATTTCCGAGGCAGGTAGGTCTCACCGTAGAACTCGTGTTCCACGTCGGTGTCCGCCGTTGATTCCAGCGTGGCGGCCTTGTCCCCATTAACGAAGATTTCCCAGTGCGCCTTGGTCTTGGGCTGGTAGGTCGTGGCAATGTCCTGCGCCAGGGTCACGATGTCGCGGTAGTTGGGGTCGGTTTCCAGCTGTGGACACATCACCGTGTTGCGCACCACGTCACCGCAGCCGGCGAATGAGGTCATGGTCTTTTGATAGAGCTGGGCACTCAGGGTCTGGAGTGAGTGCTTGACCACCCCGTGGAACTGCACGGCCTGACGGGTCGTGAGGCGAATTGAGCCATCGGCCAACTCGGTGCCGATGTCGTCGAGGCAGAGCCACTGCTCTGAGGTCAATCGACCCCCGGGAATAGCGACGCGGATCATGAAGATGTAGTCGAGGGTCTCGCCGGCCTGTGCTCGTTCACGTCGGACATCGCGGTGGTCTTGCGCGTAAATACCGTGGAACTTCAACAGATGTTCAGAACGACCAGGGAGATTTGGTGCGGCGTCGGCGAGATCTTCGAGCAAATGACCACGCAGCAATGAGCTCGTTTCCTTGAGGCCTTCTTCGATTGTTAGTTCTCGAATCTCCGACATGCCGTTTCCCACTGCTTTCTACACAATTATGACTGAATTAGTCATAATTCATACCACAGTTGATTGGTAGGAAATTAGGAAGGAGTTTCACTAAGCCGACCTTGACCGTGTGATCCCGGCCCCTACGGGGAGTGTCCAGCGCTCAGGTAGCGCACTGTCGACGATCCGCCGCTTTCGAACCCGCGAGCTACTTGCTGATTGCTATAACGGGATACGTTATAGTACGTGCGTGATTCTCACGTTCCGCGACGGCCGCACCCAGCAGGTGTGGCATCGTGAGCACGTAAGTTCTTTCAGCCTCGCCCTTCAACGAAGCGCCCTCAGGAAACTCCTCATGATTGATGCAGCCGAAACAATTGGTGACCTTCGTAGCCCACCCGGCAATCATTTAGAAAATCTTGTTGGCGATCGAGAAGGTCAGTGGAGTATTCGTATTAATGAACAGTGGCGTGTTTGTTTCAACTGGACCGACGCAGGCGCCACGAATGTCGAAGTCGTTGAGTATCACTAAGGAGACGTGATGGCTGTTATGGAACCAATTCACCCGGGCGAAATTCTCCTTGAGGAATTTCTGCGACCGCTAGGACTGAGCCAGAATCGTGTGGCGAACGCTATCGATGTTCCACCTCGTCGTATAAACGAAATTGTTCTCGGGAAGCGTGGTATCAGCGCTGACACTTCACTTCGACTTGCTCGATATTTTTCAACGAGCGACCGCTTCTGGATAAACCTGCAGGTCCGCTATGACTTGGAGCGCGAAAAGGCGAAGCATCGTCAAGAAATTCAAAACATTCAGCCCTACCTTGTCGCGTAGACGCCAGAAAACACCAACACCCTGATCGCCGTGTAGATGACCAGGGCGTTGGTGCGGTGTGCCAATTAGTATTTCGATGTCTATAGTCATCATAAAAAACTGCGTTTCGCACCGGCTTCGACAGCGCAACGCGGTTGCCTGGCGCGCCAACAGAACGAAGGGCCCACAGTGTCAAACGATCCACCATCGAAGCCACCGACTGGGAACGCCCCCGCCAGTGCCAACGACTTGGCGCGCAATCGTGCTGGTGCCTCACTGCGAAAATTGGCCGCTGAGATGATTGAGAAGGAAACCTTCCTTCACTATCTACGCCTAATTTTCTCCGGACACTCACAGCATCGCGCCCGGCGAAGAGGTGCTGAGGGCGAAGAAGTCGTGGCGAAATGCCTAACGCCCCTCGAAGAACCTGGGTGGAAGGTTTTGCACAGTGTCCCTATTGGAGAGGGTGAAGCGGACATTGACCATGTGGTGATCGGACCGAGTGGCGTCTTCACGTTGAACACCAAAAATCATCGAGGCAAGAGGGTCACCGTGTACGAGCACGTCATCTACGTCAGTGGAGTGAAGGTTCCCTACATTCAAAAGGCGCGCGGTGAAGGAAAGCGGGCGACACAGAGGCTCTCGCGAGCTCTCGGAAAACCGATAGTCGTGAAGCCATTGATTGTTGTGCTCGCTCGAGATTTCAGGGTAAAGGGACATCCGAATGGTGTCACTGTCGTTCCTCGGCGTCAGATCGCTTCCTGGCTCTCGAAACAGTCGCCAGTGATGTCACGAGAGGAGATGGCTGCCGTCTACCACGTGGCCCGACAACGAGCGACGTGGACCTCACGGTGAGTCTGCTTCGCTCACGATGGTGAGAGGTAGTCGACGGCCTAGACCGTGACTCTGTTGTGCACCTCAATTGACACCGAGTCGCTCGTCATCACGTTGTAGGTCGCGGAGGCTTGACCGCTAGCAGCAGCGTGTCGGCCGTCGGGTGTGAGGCAAAGCGTGCGCAGCTCAGCACGAAATGGATCCGGCAACGTCGCGGCGTCACGAAGCATCGAGAGACACGCATCGAGTGGCGAGAGTCCTGCCCTTAGGCCTTCGACAACACTGCGAGCCCCACCCACGCGCATCGAGAGTTCCCCCCGACCGGTGCAGGCGGCCGCCCCGTAGCGGGAGTCGGCGTAGTTGCCGCAACCAGGAAGTGACGAATCCCCCACCCGACCGGGATACTTCCAGGGGTACCCCGAGGTGGAGACGCCCGTCACGAGTTCGCCGTTGCGGTCGAGGGCGATGATATTGACCGTACCGTACATGCCCTCCGGAGGGCCAAGCCGCTCCACGAGCTCCAGCGCTGACAGACGGTAGAGTTCGTCGCCGTCAACGGCCATCGTGTTCTCACCCTCGAGGGACAATGCCGACGGAGCGAGCCCCTCGCGGTACCGACGGCGGGAGTACTCAGTCAAGAGTTCCGCGGTCGCAAAGCCCTGCTCGTGGGCGAACAGTTCAGCCCCCTCGCCCACCAGCAGGCAATGCTGCGGCAACACTTCCATCACACGCCGCGCAATAGAGATGGGGTTGGGGTAGTGCTTCAGCGCCCCGACGGCGCCGAAGGCTCGCGTCGAGCCCACCATAATGGACGCGTCGAGCTCGACTACTCCTTGCGCATTCGGCAAGCCTCCGGTCCCCAAAAAGACGTCGTCGAGATTGTCTTCACACTTGCGAATCGTCGCCTCGACGGCATCGAGGGCCGATCCCCCTCGCCGAAGTATGTCCATGCCCAGGGCGAGACCGACCTCACTCCGCTCGGAACCAAGTATGACGGGGGTGACTTTCACGTCTTCACGATACCGACCGACGACCGGACCAGGGGTGATTGCAGGAGGCGCAACCCCCGGCGTAAAAAACGCCGCCCACCTCGCGAACGAGATGGGCGGCGTTAAGCGGACTACGGAACGACTCAGTCGGTGTCGCCACCGGAGACGTCGGCCACCTTCTGCTTACCGGCCGACACGAAGGGCATCATGGCGCGGAGCTTCGTGCCAATCGCCTCGATCGGGTGCTTCTTGCCGGCGTCGCGGAGCTCGCGGTAGCGGGGGCGACCAATCTCGTTCTCCTTGATCCACTCGGCCGCAAAGGTGCCGTCCTGGATCTCAGTGAGGATCTTCTTCATCTCGGCCTTCACGGCGGGTGTGATCACGCGAGGTCCGCGGGTCAGGTCACCGTACTCGGCGGTGTCGGAGATGGAGTAGCGCATGCCGGTGATGCCCTCTTCGTACATGAGGTCGACGATGAGCTTCAGTTCGTGCAGGCACTCAAAGTAGGCCGACTCGGGCTGGTAGCCCGCCTCGACGAGCGTCTCGTAACCAGCGCGCACGAGTTCACTCACACCACCGCACAAGACGGCCTGCTCACCGAACAAGTCGGTTTCCGTCTCTTCAGTGAAGGTTGTTTCGAGCACACCGGCGCGAGCTGAACCAATGCCCGAGGCGTAGGCCAGGGCCACGCCGTGCGCGTTCCCAGTGGCGTCCTGGTGCACAGCGATAAGTGCCGGTACGCCGCCGCCCTCGACGTAGGTGCGACGGACGAGGTGACCGGGGCCCTTGGGGGCGACCATGGCGACGTCAACGTCAGCGGGAGGGTTAATGAGGTCGAAGCGGATGTTGAAACCGTGAGCAAACAGCACGCAGTTACCAGCCGCGAGGTTCGGGGCAATCTCGGCGTCGTAGATGCGCTTCTGCTCGGTGTCCGGCAGCAAAATCATGATCACATCAGCGGCCGCGGTGGCCTCGGCGATGGACAAGACCGTCAGGCCAGCGGCCTCCGCCTTGGCGACGGAGGAAGAGTTCTCGCGCAGGCCGACGACAACGTCGAAGCCCGATTCGTGAAGGTTCAATGCGTGGGCGTGGCCCTGCGAGCCGTAACCGAGAACGGCAATTTTCTTGCCTTCGAGCAACGCGGGGTTGACATCGGCTTCGTAGTACATGATGGTCATGAGTCAGTTTCTTTCTTATTGTGTCGAAGTCACGACGACGCTGTCATACCTAGTCTAGGCAAGGCCACGCGCCCCGTTCGGTGCAGTTCAACGGTGTTGAAGTCTTCTAACTGACGTTCGAGAGCGTCGCACGCACCAGGTGTACCAGCGAGCATCAACGTAATCGAGTGGGCATCGACGTCAACAATGGCAGCGCCAGAGTTGGCGACAACGTCCGAGAGTGGCGTCCGACTGTTCACATCAGTGCGAATGGTGGCCAACAAGAGTTCGCGCTCGAGGGCATCCTTGGGCGACAAATCTGAAATGGCAACAACGTTGACTAACTTGTCGAGTTGCTCCACTATCTGCTCTAGGGGCGCTGACTCCGCGTCAACAACGATGGTGATCCTCGAGAAACGAGCCTTCGTTTCAGCCGGAGCCACGGCGAGCGAGTAAATATTGAAGCCACGGCGGGCGAAGAGGCCAGCGACGCGCGCGAGAACTCCGGCCTTGTTCTCTACCAACACCGACAAAATGTGGTGACGGACCGGCGTATGGACAACGTCACCGAGGAATGGTTCTGGAGCGTTCATTTATGCCTCTCTCTGGAGTGGGTGGACCATGATGTCATCGTTGCTCGCACCAGCGGCGACCATTGGGAAGACTTTTTCTTCCGATTCGGTACGGAAGTCAATCACGACGGGGACGTCATTGATTTCGTTGGCTTGTCGAATCGCTTCGTGCATCTCTTCAATGGTTCGCGCCCGCAAGCCTACGCAGCCCATGGCCTGCGCCCACAGGACGTAGTCGGGTAGATCGGCCGAAAGATAGACCTCCGACTGCCGGTTGTCGTAGAACATGGTCTGCCACTGGTGCACCATGCCAAGGTAGGCGTTGTTCAAAATTGCCACCTTGATGGGAATACCTTCCGCACGGGCCGTGACGAGTTCTTGCGCCGTCATCTGGAAGCACCCATCACCATCAATGCACCACACGGTGCTCTCCGGCCGACCAACTTTGGCGCCAATAGCGGAGGGCACACCAAAGCCCATCGTGCCGGCGCCGCCCGAGTTGATCCACGTACGGGGTTCTTCAAAAGGCCAGAACTGACTCGCCCACATTTGGTGCTGCCCCACACCTGAGGACACGATGGTTCCTGGGGCCGCGGCTTTCGCGATGGCTTCAATCACCGCTTGAGGGCGCAAGAGTCCGTCGTTCGTCGGCTCGTCGTAGACAAGTGGGTACGTGGCGCGCCACTCATCGATACGTGCCCACCACGCCGTCATGTCCTTGGGCGCGGCCTCGGCGCTCTCGAGGGCATTCAACGCGTCCTTGATAGTGGCGCGCACGGCAACATCGGCGCGACGCACTTTGTTGAATTCGGCCTTGTCGATATCGACGTGCAAAATCTTGGCGTCGGGAGCGAAAGCGGGGATCTTTCCCGTCACTCGGTCGTCAAAGCGCGCGCCGAGCGAAATGAGGAGATCCGCTCGCTGCATGGCCGTGACAGCGGCGTACGTGCCGTGCATGCCCGGCATACCCAAGTTCTGGGGGTGCGAATCAGGAAAGGCGCCGCGAGCCATCAGCGTGGTGACGACAGGCATGCCCGTGCGGTTGGCGAAGGCGAGTAGTTCGGCCGAAGCATTCGACTTGAGCGTCCCGCCGCCCACGTAGAGCACCGGTCGTTCACTCTGAGCAATGAGTTCAACAGCGGCGTCAACGGCGACTTCATCCAGCGCGACGTCCGGTCGATAGCCCGGCAGGTCGAGCTCTTCGACGGTCGTGGGGTACCACCACTCCATCATCGACTGCGCGAGGTCTTTGGGCAGGTCCACCAAGACGGGCCCGGGGCGGCCGGTCGTCGCGAGGTAGAACGCCGCGGCGACAGCACGAGGGATGTCGTGGGCCGACTTGACCAAGAAGTTGTGCTTCGTGATGCCCATCGTGATGCCAGTGATGTCGCATTCTTGGAAAGCGTCAGTGCCGATGGACCCCGATGCCACTTGACCAGTGATCACGACGAGCGGCGTCGAGTCCATGTACGCATTGCCAATCGGGGTCACGATATTGGTCGCACCCGGCCCTGAAGTGACCATGGCGACACCGGGCCGACCGGTAGCGAGCGCGTACCCCTCGGCCATATGACCGGCGCCCTGTTCGTGTCGCACCAAAATGTGGCGAATGCTCGAGTCGATCAACGGGTCGTAGACGGGAAGAATGGCGCCACCAGGCAAGCCGAAGATGACTTCGACCCCTTCCATTTCCAGGCTCTTGATGAGGGCTTGCGCGCCGGTGAGTTGCACAGTCTTCCTTTGTCTCTGTTATACGAAAAAAGGCCTCCCGTTTTGGGAGGCCTGCGGTGTACGACGAATCGCGACCTAGGCCAGACGGCCTACTACTACAGCGGTGGTCAGAGCGAAAGTCACGCCTCTTTCTTATCACAGATGTCGTGCCGGTCCCACCAGCAGTTCCCCGGCTTGCGATCCAATCGCACGAAACATGCCTTCCGGTGGCGCACTGTGACGGTGCGGGAGCGGCCACAGCACCAGTGAAGAAAATTGCACTATCTAGACATCAAAATAATTTGCCCCGACCGTTGTTTTTCCGTCAATGTCCTATTTATAAGGGCTAACTGCAGAGTAGGAAGTGAGTAGGATTGTCACCCAATTGTGATGAATTATGAATTTAAAGCGATGAATTTCAGAATTACAGCCAATAAAGTGTGGAATAACCGCTCGGAATGGAGCAAAGTATGAAGATGTCGAACAGCCTTAATGCCGATAAAACTACTCGGGAATTCGGAACGAGAATCCGAGCGTTGCGCAAGGAACTCGCGATGAGTCAGGAAGAGCTCGGCGAAGTCGCCGGTCTGCACCGCACCTACATCGGGCACCTCGAGCGGGGTGAGGTAAACCCGAGCTTGATCAATATCCTGCGCGTCGCCAAAGCCCTCAAAGTTGACCCCTCGAACTTGGTCTCCGGGCTGAAGGTTCCTCGCCGATAACCTTCGACATCATTGTCCGACGAAAAGAGTTCATTTTCGTCTCTCACACTGTCGTGAGTTTTTGCCGCATCGCATCAGGTGCTTTACCCTCTGTCGTCGGTGAACGGCCGAGAATGACCGGTGCTGGTACGCGCGGCGCTACCAAATACGAACGCGTCGCTCCGGCGCAAGGTACATGCGGTCGGAGGCCCCGACGTCAAAGGCCTCATAGAACTCAGGCATGTTCCGTACGATCTGACTCGCCCGAAGTTCTCCCGCTGCATGAGGGTCAACCGCAACGAGACGGCGCGCTTCTTCGGGTCGCGACTTGGTGCGCCAGACACTCGCCCACCCAATGAGCACGCGCTGCAGACCGGTAAAGCCATCAATGACCGGAGCGTCGCTCCCGTTAAGCGCAATTTGATACGCCTTGAGCGCGATACCGAGTCCACCGAGGTCGCCGATGTTTTCACCGATGGTGAAGGCGCCGTTCACGTGAACATCGGGAGCCGCCGTCGGTGACAACTCGTTGAACTGGTTGATTAATTCGCTGGTGAGAAGCTCGAAAGCGGTTCGGTCCTCGTCACTCCACCAATTCGACAAGTTGCCCTCGCCGTCATACTTCGACCCCTGATCATCAAAACCGTGCCCGATTTCGTGGCCGATAACCGCGGCGATGCCCCCGTAGTTGGCCGCATCGTCCGCGTGCAGATTAAAGAAAGGCGGCTGGAGAATGGCTGCGGGGAAGACAATCTGATTCATCACCGGTACATAACAAGCGTTCACGGTCTGAGGCGTCATTGGCCACTCGTCGCGATCAACCGGCGCCCCGAGGCGCGCCAACGTGATGGCCCGGTAAAAGCGAGTGGAGGAGCGAATGTTCTCCATGAGATCATCGGGAGTGATAGCGAGCGCGGAGTAGTCTCGCCACCGCTCCGGATAGGCCACCTTCGCTCGGAACGCTGCGAGCTTGGCCTGCGCTTGCTCTTTCGTCGCGGGTGTCATCCAGGGCAGTTCGTCGATGCTGTGCCGATACGCTTCCTCCACCGTCGACACGAGCGCCTCCATGCGCGCCTTTGCTTCGGGTGGAAAGTGTCGGGCGACGTAGTGCTCACCAATCGCTTCCCCTAGCACGCTCTCTACCAGCGACACGCCACGCTTCCACCGCTCGCGGTTCACCGGAGTGCCGGTAAGGGTGCGCCCAAAGAAAGCAAAATTCTCGTTCACAATATCGGCACTCAGGTACGGTGCCGCTCCCGTCAGAACACGCCACGTACACCATGATTGCCAGGCGGCTTCATCAAACGTCGCGAAGAGTGCATCGACGCCGGCGAAGAATGAAGGCTGATGCACAATGACCGCGTCGAGCGCCGTGAGCGGTGTGTGCGACGCCTCCGCCCACGCGGTGAAGTCAAAGTGTGGGGCGAGCGCACGCAGGTGCTCCGCGGTCATCTTGTTGTAGCGAAGTTCGGCTTCGCGATTCTTCACCACGTCCCAGTGGTGCTGCGCAATACTCGTTTCGAGGGCCATGACGCGCTTGGCGTGGTCTGCCGCATGCTCAATGTTCGCGAGTGAGAACATCCGTGTCATGTGATCGACGAATGCGGCTCGCTGTTCGCCGTAGGCGACGTCGCGGTAGTACGACTCATTGGGCAAACTGAGACCCGACTGGGCCACAATCGAAACGTACTTTGTCGAGTCCTTGGCGTCTATCCCGACGTGGTGCGAGAACACGCCACCGTAGCCGCGCGCCAGCAACGCCCCCATCACACGGGCCGCGTCGGAGGGCGTCGCCACCGTCCCGGCGAGGGCCAGGTCGTCACAAATCGGCGAGACGCCACGTGCCTCGATAGTGGCCTCATCCATAAATGAGGTGTAGAGGTCACCGATTTGCTGCTGCGTTGTACCGAGGGCTGCGCGCTGCGTCGCGGCGTCTTCAACGATTGATCGGACCCGGCGGGCCGCCTCCTCACGCAACATGTCAAAGGTGCCGTAGCGACCGCGGTCGTCGGGAATGGCGACGTTGTCCAACCACTGTCCATTCACGAAACGATAGAAATCGTCTTGGGGTCGGACCGAGTAATCGAAGGAGTCCATGTTCAGACCGGACAGGCCATACACGTCGTAGGAAGGCATCAGGAAATGCTAGTGGTACTGCACCTTGACAACGTTGTACCGATGCGACAAACTGCCACCATGACTACCGCCCTGCTCGTTATTGATGTCCAAGTTGGTGTAGTCGACGGCGCAGCCGACCGCGACGGCGTTATTGCCCGCATCAACAGCCTCATTGCCCATGCTCGCGAGACCCGCATGCCGCTGATTTTCGTGCAGCACAACGACGAGGGTTTGGTTCGCGGATCAGACGCATGGCGGCTGGTCCCCGAGCTCGACTACCGAACGAGCGACCGACTGGTGGAAAAGACCTACCGAGACGCCTTCGCCGAGACAACACTGCTTCACGAGCTCAGTCTCGACGGGGTCACGAACGTTATGGTCACTGGCGCACAGAGCGACTACTGCGTGACTACCGTCGCGCATTCAGCACTCGTCCACAGTTTCGACGTCACGCTCGTGACTGATGCGCACACGACGTGTGATGCCCAGTTGCCGTCGGCAGTGATGTCGGGCGCCCAGATTGTTGAGTACGTCAACGATCACTTTGGATCGCTCAGCTACCCTGGCCGGGCTGTCCGGACGGTTGCGAGTAACGACGTCGTCTTCGCTCGCTAGCGCCGCGACTGCAGCACCGCAACAACCGCTTTGCCGTTGGCCTTACCAGCTGTCGCCTTCATCACTAATCCCGTGAAGAAACCAGCCAGTTTGTCGTCGCCGTCGCGATAGCGCCCCCATTCGTCCGGGTTCGCGGCAATGAGCGCGTCGATTGTTGCCTCGAGCGAATCACTCGAGAGTTGCTCGTACCCCTTGGCGGCCGCAACACTGGCGGGGTCGCCACCGTTGGTAATCAGCTCTCCGAGCACGGCCTTGGCCTGCGTTGCGGACAGCGCACCGCTCTGCTCCATAGCGACCGTCGCGACGAACGACTCAAGTGTCAACTTGTCGAGGGACGGCTCACCGGCCAATTCATTCGCCACGCGCGACAGGGCAATGGCGACGTCAGTCGCCGCATCGGCCGCGGCGTGCACGTACCGTTCCAGTCCAAGGTCGATGACGACGATGACCGCATCACGCTGCGCATCCGTCGGGGACCCCAGGCGAGCCTCAAGTGCCTGGCGGCGCTCGGCGGGCATGGGGCCCATGGCGGTACGCACGTCCGCCTGCCACTCCTCACTCGGGGCGAGGTCGACCAAGTCAGGGTCACGGAAGTAGCGATAGTCCTCGGCGTCTTCCTTGACGCGCAGGGTCGACGTTTCACCCATGTCCTCGTCCCAGTGGCGAGTTTCCTGGCGCACCGTGCCACCGTCTTCAATCAGTTCAATCTGGCGCAAGGCCTCGTGATCGATGGCGCGCTGCAAGGAGCGGAGTGAATTCAGGTTCTTAATTTCACAACGAGTGCCGAAGGGTGCGCCCGGTCGACGGACCGACACGTTCGCGTCGATGCGCATTGAGCCCTCTTCCATACGGCCATCACTCGCTCCCGTGGCGATCAGGATCCCTCGGAGCTCGGCGGCGTACGCGCGGGCCTGGGCCGAGGAGCGAATATCGGGTGCCGACACGATTTCGACGAGCGGAACGCCACAACGGTTGTAGTCGACGAGGGATCGGTCGGCACCCGCGAGGCGACCCGAGCCGCCGAGGTGGGTGGTCTTTCCCGTGTCTTCTTCCATGTGAGCGCGCTCGATACGCACGCGTGAGCCATCGGGTAGGTCGAGGTACCCATCCGAGTTAATCGGCAGGTCGTACTGGGAAATCTGGTAGTCCTTGCTCTGGTCCGGGTAAAAGTAGTTCTTCCGGTGGAACGTCGACGGCGCAATGGTGCAGTGCAGGGCCATGCCGATGCGCATGGCGAGCTCCACCGCGTGCTCGTTCAGCACGGGAAGGGAGCCGGGCAGGCCAAGACAGATCGGACAGACGTTGGTGTTGGGTTCGGAACCAAAGTGGTTTTCACAACCACAAAACAGTTTTGACTTCGTCAACAGCTCGGTGTGGACCTCGAGACCCACGACCATTTCCCAGCCCTCAGGTAACACGCTCATGCTCGTCCGTCCGCAATCTCTAGAACTCGTGCCGCCGCAAACAACTGGGCCTCACTGCGGCCCGGTCCCAGCAGTTGCACACCAATAGGCAACTCGTGATCTCCCCTACCGAAGGGCACCGACAAGGCCGGGTCACCGGCGAGGTTGGTCGGAATGGTAAAGACGTCGTTGAGGTACATCGCCATGGGGTCCGCGGCTTTTTCTCCGAAGGAGAAGGCGACGTCGGGCGTGGTCGCGCCAAGAATGACGTCGACCTCGCGGTAGGCCCGAGCGAAGGCGTTGACAGTCAGCGTGCGCACCTTGAGTGCCTGACCGTAGTACGCGTCGTAGTAACCGGCCGACAAGGCGTACGTACCCAGCATGATCCGGCGCTTCACCTCGGCACCGAAGCCCGCGGTGCGGGTGGCCTCCATCATCGCCGTGACGTCCTCACCGTCGACGCGACGACCAAAGCGCACGCCGTCGTAGCGAGCAAGGTTGCTCGAGGCTTCCGCCGGCGCAATGAGGTAGTAGGCACTGAGACCGAGGCGCAGCTCGGGAATCGACAGTTCGACAATGGTGGCCCCTGCTTCGCGCAACGCTTCCGCGGCCCCCATCACCGCGGCAATGACCGCCGGCGACGAGCCCTCGTAGAGCTCCTTGACGAGTCCAATGCGCTTTCCGGCAACCCCATCGTCGACGTGGGCGACGAGTGACGGTGCGGGCTCGGGCAGCGACGTCGAGTCGTAGGGGTCGTGGCCAGCAATGACTTCGAGCAAGAGGGCCGAGTCGGCAACCGTCGAGGAAAAGGGTCCGATCTGGTCTAACGACGACGAGAAGGCAATCATGCCGTACCGCGACACGAGACCGTAGGTCGGCTTCACTCCCACGATGCCGCAGAGTGCGGCGGGCTGGCGAATAGAGCCACCAGTGTCCGAGCCCAACGAGATGCTGGTCATGTTGGCGGCGACGGCCGCGGCAGAACCACCCGACGAACCACCCGGCACACGCGAGGGGTCGAGCGGGTTTCGGGTCGGCCCGTAGGCTGAATTTTCCGTCGACGATCCCATGGCGAATTCGTCCAGGTTGGTCTTCCCCACTGGCACCGCACCAGCCGCTACGAGGCGGTCAATGACGGTTGCGCTGTAGGGCGGACGCCAGCCTTCGAGGATTTTTGACGAGCAGGTCGTCGGAATGCCACGCTGACACAGGTTGTCCTTGATGGCGATGGGCACGCCGGCCAGAGGGCCGACCTGCTCACCACGGGCCACCGCAGCGTCCACGGCGTGCGCCATGGCGCGAGCCCCATCGCGGTCAACGTGAAGGAAGACGTTGAGTTCCTCATTGCGGGCGTCGATGGCGCCAAGAGTGCGGTCGAGTTCGTCCGCGGCTGACGTGGCGCCTGACTGAACGTCGGCGGCAATTTGTAGGGCGGTCTTCACGGGGCTTCTCCCAAAATGCGGGGCACGGCGAACCGGCCACTCTCGGCGTCAGGCGCTTCGCGCAGAAACTCGTCGCGGTCCAAACTCGGTGTGACGACATCGGGGCGGAACACGTTAATCAAGCCAAAGGGGTGAGCCGTTGGCTCAACACCCTCAAGATCGAGGGCACTCATGTCATTGGCGTGCTCGAGCACATTGCCAAGCTGCTCGGTGAAGAGATCCAGCTCCTCGTCCGTCAGCGTCAATCGGGCCAGTCGCGCCACGCGGGCGACGTCGGCACGTTGTAGGGGGGTTGTCACGCGATGATCTCCTTTGCCAGGAATTCTAGAACGTACGCGTTGATACGTTCAGCGTCGTTGTCCACCATAGCCACGTGGTAGCTCTCATCAAGCCAGTAACGAGTGACCGACGGCGCGTCCTCCACCAGTGCATCGCCGTTACTCGGCGGAACCACGTGGTCCTCCCGACTCGACAGGAGAAGGATGGGGGCTGTTAGTTTCCCTAATGATGCGGCGACCTCCGGCAGCGCGTCAAAGAGCTGCTGCAGTGCGAGCAACGGCGTGTGCGACATGGTGGGAGGTCGCCCGCCACCTTTCTTTATGTCACCGCCGATGGGTGCTCCGAGCACCACACCTCGCCCCAGTAAAGCGGCAACCTCAGCGGCGGCCTCGGCAGGCCAGAGAAGCTGCGGATTGATCATGACGAAGGCCGCCACCGACGGGTCGCGGGCGCCGAGGCTGACGGCAAGCGCGCCACCCATCGAGTGCCCGATGACCACAACGTGATCACAGCAGGCTCGCAGTGCCTCGAAGTGCGTCACTGCGCAGTCACGCCATTCGCGCCAGGTTGACGCCTGGAGGGCGTCGAGCATGGTCCCGTGTCCGGGCAGCAGAGGTGCACTCACGGTGTAGCCCGAGCCAGCCAGCACTGTGGCCAACCCGTAGAACGAACCGGGCACACTCGAAAAGCCGTGCAGAAGCAGGACGCCGACGCGACCGCCATCAGCGTGAAAAGGCCTCGCCCCGGGCACTGGCGTGTCAGCCGTCACGCGGTTAGCCCTCGGTAACGTAGACCAGCACGGCCGACAGACGCTTCACGACGGTGCCGGCCGCGGGTACGGTCTTGACCACGGACGTCCAGTTGGGCGAGTGCGAACCCGGGCCAGTGGTGTCGTAGTAGAGCTGCGCAGCGCCCAGGGCGGCGTTCGCCGCGGCGTGACTCAGTCCCGTGAGGTTCGGCACCTTCACATACCCCGCCGGTACCGTCGTCGTCGTTGGTGGCACGGTCGTCGTGGTTGTCGTCGACGTCGTGGTGGTGGGGGTGCTCGTCGACGTCGTCGTTGTTGTGGGGGTGCTGGCCTTGCCAGTGGACACCACCAACGTCAAGGTAGCCCCATGGGGCACGGCAATCGGATTGGTCGTGGCCTGGTAGCGAACCTCAATGACATCACCGGCTGGCACCACGCCACTCGCTCGGCGCAGCTTGCCCGGACAGACCGCGTTGAGTCGCAGCGCGTTAACGAGGGCCACGGCACTCGCACAGGACCGACCGACGAGGGATGTCGGTAGGGTCACCAGGTTCGCGCCAACGGAAACAACGACATTCAACGACCCGCCACTAGTCAACGTTGAGCCGGCGGCCGGCGACTGCGAAATAATGGCGTTCGCGGGCACCGTTGATGACGCCACATTCGACGTCACGTGCACGGTGTAGCCGTCGGCCTTCACGACGGTGGCCGCTTCCGCAATCGACAGTCCAACCACTGACGGCACCGTGTGAGAGGTCGAGAAGTAGCCCAACTGCCAAGCCGCACCAGCCCCAAGAAGGGCGGCCACGAGGACCACGGCAACGATGAAGAACCCTGGTCGACGTCGACGGTGGAGGGTGTCCAACGGCGCCAACACGGGATCGGTGCGCACCTGCTCGCGCAAGCCCTGCGTCGACGAGTCCGCCCCACCGACAATCTCAGCGGGCCGCGGTGGCTGAAAGCCCACCGACGACCGCGGACTACTCGGGGTAAAACCGGCCAACAGCGACGGGGCGGGATCGGTCGACAGAACGAACTCTTCCTCGTCGGCGACCACCGCAGACAGGCGGTCGACCAGCTCGCGAGCACCCAGGCGTTGCGAGGGGTCAGGAACTGACGCCAGGGCCAAAATCATGTCGAGGGTGCCCAACTCAGGTCGCGACGGCAGTGGGGTGCGGAGTCGTTCACGTAGCGTCGCTTCAGCGCTGTAGCCAGGGAATGGTCGAACTCCCGTCGCGGCTTCGAAGAGAATGAGACTGAGCGCATAGACGTCACTCGCAGCCGTGGCCGCTTCACCGAGGGCCTGCTCCGGGCTGAAATACTGCACGTCGTCACCCGTGACGTACTGGCGAAAGGCCGTGCCGAGGCCGGAGGTCACGGGGCTCGCGATGCGAACAGCGCCGTGCTCGTCAAAGAGAAGGTCTGTGGGGGTCAGTTCACCCAAGACAAAGTCGTTCTCGTGCAGGACGGCGAGAGCACCCGCTAGGTCGCGCCCCAGACGCGCGACCTGGGTTGGCGTAAAGACGACGCCACGACCCAGCTGGCGTTCCAGAGAGCCGTTGGGGAGATATTCCGACACCATGAACAGGTGACCACCCTCTTGCCCTCCGTCCAAAACAGCCGCAATGTGAGGGTGGTGAATGCCCGCCGCTTTGAGCATTTTGGCGCGGAAGGACCGTCGAATATCTTCGTGTGCCTCGAGTTCGGGGCGGAGGCACTTGACGACAACTTGGCGGCCGAGGGAAGCGTCAATGGTCAGGTAGACCTCGGTGGTGTGTCCAACACCCAGGACGTCGATTACCCGGAAGCGGTCGCCAAAGACGTGGTCAGGAGAAAACGTTGCGCTCGTCATAAAACCTCTTCACACTCATTTCTCGCCTTATTCGAGGGTAGTCGACCAGGCACCCGTGCGGAGAAGTTGCTCAAAGTCACTGGCGGGAACCAACGCGATACCCAGATCGCGCGCCTTCGTGAGTTTGGTCGCCCCAGCACCCGCTCCGACCACCACGCAAAACGTCTTGGCCGAAACCGATCCGGGACACGTGCCACCTCGGGCCACGATTGCGGCAGCCGCCTCGTCGCGGGAGTACCCTTCCACGCCACCCGTCACGACGACGGCCCGGTTGGCCAACGTGGGCTCCAGTTCGCTCGCCACCACGGTTTCTTCGAGGCGAATACCCAGTTCCTGCAGGGCCGCGGACCGAGCGACCGCATCATCACTTCGAACGTAGGCAAACACCGACTGGGCGATCACGGGGCCAATGCCATCAATCGCCTCGAGCTCCTCGAGGTGCGCCCCCGCGAGGGCGTCGTACGTTGCGAAGGCGCGGGCCAGTTCCCGTGCCGCGACTGGCCCCACGTGACGGATCCCTAGAGCCACGAGCCAGCGACTCAGTGACGCAGTCGCCGCGCGAGCAATTGCGTCGACGAGAGCGTGGGCTGAAAGTTCGGCGTACCCTTCGAGGGTGAGTAGGTCGGCGACGCGAAGTCGGAACAGATCCGCGACGTCACGGACGAGCCCCGCGGTCAGGAGCTGCTGCACCCGCTGTTCGCCCAGGCCCTCGATGTCCAGCGCCCCACGGGACGCGAAGTGAATGATCTGCTGCAGTTGCTGGGCCGGGCACGCCGCATTCACACAGTACGTGTCGCTCTCGTCGCCGACGCGTTCGAGGGGGCCACTGCACTGAGGGCAGTGCAATGGAAAGCTCCAGACGTCGCCCCGATCACGCCCCTCCTCAGGCACGGCGCCCACCACTTCGGGAATAACGTCGCCGGCCTTGCGCACGATGACCAGGTCACCGAGTCGAACATCCTTCTCACGGACTTGGTCTTCATTGTGCAGCGTGGCCATCGAGATGGTCGAGCCCGCCACCAGCACTGGTTCCAGAACCGCGTAGGGTGTGGCTCGCCCGGTCCGGCCAATTGATACCTCAATGGCAATGAGACGCGTGGTGCGCTCCTCCGGTGGGAACTTGCGAGCAATGGCCCACCGTGGCGCTCGTGAGGTCGAGCCCAGTCGCTCACGACTCGCTAAATCGTCCAGCTTGATAACTGTGCCATCAACGTCGTAGGGCAACTCGTGGCGGCGATGTTCAAACGACGTGGCCGCGTCCACCATCGCCTCGACTCCGGTCACCGACACGGTCTCGGCGGCGACGGTGAAGCCCCAGGTGCGAAGTTGCGCCAGCATGTGATGGTGCGACTGCAGGGAGAGGGTGTCATCAAGGTCGACCACCTGATACGCCAAGAACGACAGCGGGCGTTCTCGAGTGACCGCGGAGTCCTTCTGTCGAAGTGAGCCCGCCGCCGCGTTACGGGGATTGGCAAACAGCTTCTCCCCTTTTGCGCGCTGGGCCTCATTCAATGCCGCAAAATCGGCCTTTGCGAGGTAGACCTCACCCCGTACTTCGAGGTGACCCGGCACTAAACCGAGCGACGGCGGCACCGACGCGATAGTGCGCACGTTGTCCGTGACATCCTCACCAACGCGACCGTCACCCCGGGTCGCCGCTTGCACCAACACGCCATCGCGATAGGTGATGGAGAGGGCGAGTCCGTCAATTTTTGGTTCGACGGAAAACGTCGGCGTGACGTCGTCGCCGAGCCCTTTGTGGAGTCGCTGCGCCCAGGCCCGAAGTTCGCCTTCGTCAAACACGTTGTCAAGACTCAGCATGGGCTGGGCGTGCGTCACCGGAGAAAACACCGCAGAAGCCGGCGCGCCGACGAGTGAGGGGCTTAACCGTAAAAATTCGGGGTGGGCGTTCTCGAGGGCGACGCGTTCCTTCACCAGTTCATCGAACTCGCCGTCGGGAATGATCGGCGCGTCGTGTACGAAATAGGCCTCCGCGTGACGGCCAATCTCGGCCACGAGCGCGAGATAGCGTTCGCGAGGCGACGTCATCGAACGATGGCGGCGCCGTCCACCATGGTTGGCTCGTCGAAGGCGTAGAAAACCACGGACTGCCCCGCAGCTACCGGACGTGCGGGCTCGTCCAGCACGATCCGCCAGCCATCGTCACTCTCCTCGAGTACTCCCGCGAGCGGCGCACCGTGGGCACTGCACTGGAACCACCCACGGGCACCCGACGTCAGCGGGGCGCGGGCAAAGGTCAACGTGGAGGCGTCCAAGTCAATCGTCGATGTCAGCAAATCCTCGAGCCGCCCCACGGTGATGCGGCGCGCGCCGAGGTCGACCTTCGTCACGAATCGCTTCTCGCCGTGTCGATCGGGCAATACGCCCTTTCGTTGCCCTACCGTCATGAGTTCAGCTGCGTCAGTAGTACCAATGACCACGCCAGAACGAACGTCCACCAACTCGGCGGTGGTGAGTGGCATGCGAGAGCGCAAAAATGCCTCTCGGCCCTTCGACGCTTCAATAAAGCACACGTCCTGCGAATCAGGTTTATCCCACGTGCGCAAGCCAACGCGCTCCGCGTGCCCGCGAACCGCCGCTTTCGTGAGATGGCCAATGGGCAAGAGCAGCATGTCGAGCTGCCGGGCCGTCAGGTAGCCCAGCACGTAGGACTGATCCTTCTCGGGATCTGCGCCACGCACTAACCGCGGACCGTCCGGCGTCGACGCGAGTTGCGCATGGTGTCCAGTCGCGACGGCGTCAAAGCCCAGCCGTTCGGCTCGTTCGAACAGTAAGTCAAATTTGATGTGCCGGTTGCACTCGATGCAGGGATTGGGATTGAGACCGGCGGCGTACCCCTCGACAAAGGGGGTTACCACATGACGGTCAAACTCCTCGGTGTAGTTGAACACGTGATGGTCAATACCGAGAACCTGCGCGACTCGGCGAGCGTCGTCAACGTCGGAGACGCTGCAGCAGCCCGAGTCCGAAGCACCACCCCACAACTTGAGCGTGGCGCCGACGACGTCGTGCCCCTCGTCACGCAATAGTGCCGCGGCCACGGAGGAATCCACGCCTCCACTCATCGCTACCAGCACCTTCATGCCTCTAGTCTGCCAGTTCTCCTCGCAGCCTCAGTCACCGCGTAGCCGGCGATGGGCCGCGGAGATGATGTCGATGGCCGCCTCGACATCGCGTGCCGTGGTTTCGGCCCCCATGGAGAGTCGTAATGAGCCTCGCGCCCGTTCGGGGGAAATACCCATGGCCGTCAACACGTGCGACGACACGACCGCCCCACTCGAACACGACGCGGCGGCCGACGCGTAGAGGCCAGCCTGATCGAGCAAAAAGAGCAGTTCATCACTGGCGATGCCGGCAAAAGTGAGGTGAACAGTCCCGGGTGTCCGCCGAGCCGATGATGCCGTCACGACACATCCCTCGAGTTGACTGAGCGCCGTCGCGAGTTCATCGCGGTAGGCCGTCACGCGAGCATTGACCTGTTCGCGCTCCGCATTGGCCAGCGCGAGGGCCGTGGCGAAACCGACACACGCCGCGACATCCACTGTGCCGCCCCGTCGCCCCTTCTCCTGCCCACCGCCAGGCATCAGTGCATCGACAGCAATATTCGAGCGCAGCACGAGCGCCCCGGAGTTGACCGGACCGCCGATTTTGTGACCGCACAGCGACAACATATCGAGGTCGGGGGCCAGGCTCGCAAGGTCCGTCCAGAGTGCGGCCGCCACGACATCAGAGTGCGACAGTACCCCAGCCGCCTTCGCCATGGTGGCGACGGCGTCGAGCGGGGCGGCGACACCGGTCTCATTGTTGGCCGCCATCACGCTCACGAGTGCCACCGAGGGGCCAGCCAGCGCTCGCGTCAGTTCCTCGAGATCAACGACCCCGTCACTGTCAACGCCGACGACGTGAGCCGAGGTATCACCTAGTTGACTCGTCGTCATGGTGATGGCGTCGAGCACCGCGTGGTGCTCGGTCGGAGGGTGCACAATAACCGCGCGCCCCATCCGCCGATGGTAGGCCCGCACGGTTCCCGCGACCGCGAGCGTGCACGCTTCGGTACCGCCAGCGGTGAAGACCACATTGCCGGGGGCCGCTCCCGTCAACTGCGCGACGACGTCTCGTGCATCTTCGACGGCCTTCCGAGCAAGCCGAGCCGCCCGATGCGAACCTGATGGATTGCCAACGACGCCGTGCATCCACGGCGCCATGGCGTCAGCTACTTCGTCACGACGGGGCGCAGACGCGGCGTGATCGAAGTAGTACTCGCTCACGCAATGAAGAAGGACTTGACGTTGGTGAACTCACGCACACCCGCCACGCCGAGCTCGCGGCCGTAGCCGGAACCCTTCACGCCACCGAACGGCAGTTCGTTCATCGACGCCACCACGGCGTTTGCGAAGACGATACCCACGTCGAGACCGGCAATGGCTCGCTCAATTTCATCCTCGTCGGTTGCCCAGATGGTGCCCGACAAGCCCCACGGGGTGTCGTTGGCAATGCGAATTGCGTCATCGAGATCCTCGGCCACGTGAATGACGGCCACTGGTCCAAATAACTCCTCGCAGCCGGCGGGAGAATCAGCCGGAACATTCGTCAGCACCGTCGGAGCGAAATAGTACCCCGGTCCGTCAATGGGAGCACCACCCGTCAAGACCGTGGCACCGGCCGCGATCGAGTCGGCGACTTGCGCTGACAGGGTCTCGAACTGGGCCTTGTTGGCGAGCGGCCCGAGGATGGTTGCCGGGCTCATGGGGTCACCAACCGTGGCGGCAGCCATGGCCTCGGCGAAACGGCGTGAGAACTCATCGGCGATGTCCTTGACCACGATGAATCGCTTCGCGCAGATGCACGCCTGACCGTTGTTCTGCAAGCGGGCAGTCACGGCGAGCGGAATCGTGTGGTCCAGGTCCGCAGACGCGGCCACGACGAAGGGGTCAGAGCCACCGAGCTCGAGCACGCACTTCTTTAGGTGCTTGCCAGCAATCGAGGCCACGGAACGACCGGCCCGGTCACCACCGGTGACGGTGCACGCTGCAATACGGGGGTCGGCAATCAGACGCTCCACACGACCGGACTCGACGAACAGATTGGTGAAGACGCCCTTCGGAAAGCCGGCTCGAGTGAACAAGCCCTCGACATACTCGGCCGAACCAGGGACGTTCGAGGAGTGCTTCAACACAATGACGTTTCCGGCCATGATGTTCGGCACCGCGACGCGAATAATTTGCCACATCGGAAAGTTCCATGGCATGACGGCGAGCAACGCCCCCAGCGGGTCGTAGCGGAAGCCGGACTTTGTCGCCTTCGTCGTGACGTATTCGGTAGCGAGCATGCCCTCGGCGTGCTCGGCGTAGTAGCGCATCGTCAGCGCACACTTCGAAGCCTCTCCCTTAGCCGCAGCGAAGGTCTTGCCCATCTCATTGGTCATCAATTCGGCGGCCGAAGGAATTTCGCTCTCGAGCAACTCCGCCACACGGTTCATCAGCAAGCGGCGCTCCGCGTGCGAGGTCTTCTTCCACTGCTCGAACGCGGCAGCGGACGTCGCGAGTGCGGCGTCAACGTAGGCCTCGTCGTGGGTCGGGTACTCGGCGAGTACCGCTTCGGTGGCGGGATTAATGGCGGTGAAGGTCATGACGCCATTCTGCCACCTAGTCGGCGATACGTGCCCTACCCGAGCCCATATCGGCCCACCAGACCGAGCGAAATATTGTCAATGTGGCCAAAACAGCGCCAAACAGAGCGGCGGCCACCACACTCACAATGGGAACACCGAAGCGGTGCGCCAATGCTGATTGAGTCAGGGCGCCAATCGGGTAGAAGACCGACAGCGACAGAACGTAAATGGACAACACACGTGATCGTTCTTTTTCGGGGGCGTGCACCTGCACCGAGGTGTTAAGTCCCGTCATGCATCCCACGTACGCCGCGCCAAGGGCGAAGAGAGCGAGCGCCGAGAGCCAGAGCGATGGCGCGTAGGCGTAGAGGGCTTCGAAGAGTGCTGACGCCCAGAGCGATGCTTTGAGCACGAGCAGTCTCGACGTTCGACGAGCGACTGACGGCAACGTGAGGGCGCCAATCACCGCACCAACCCCCTGTGCCGTCACCAACCAGGACACTCCCGTTTTTCCCGCGTGGAGTACGTCAATCGCCATGGCGGGGACGAGCGTGATGAAGGGACTAATGACGAGCCCCACGACCCCCACCATCGCGATGGCGTTGCGAGCACCCGGGGCCCGCATCATGGCCCGAAGACCAAGGAGTGAGTCAGCAACTGGCGTGAAGGGTGATGGTGTGATGTCGCGGGGTGCGGAGTGCACAAACGAGAAGGTCGCCACGACGACGACAAAGGAGAGGGCGTTGACCACAAAGCACCACCCAGGATTTCCCACAGCGAGCAGCGCGGCGGCGAAGACGGGGCCAATGATGCGGCCCAGATTGAACTGGGCTGACGACAATGAAACGGCCGAGAGGACTTCGTCCGGTGCCACCAGATCGCGCATGAGTGACTGCCAGGCCGCCCACGAGGCGGAACCGCAGAGTCCCTCGGCAATGGCGAGGCAGCAGGCCAGCGGGGGCGAGAGATGATGGGTGAGCTCGGCAATGGCGAGGGCGAAGGCGGCCAGCGCCTGCAGCACGTTGTTGATCTGAATCCAACGTTCGCGCGACATGCGATCGGCCATGACGCCACCGAGTGGTGAACCGACAATCGCCGGCAGCCAGGCGGCGACGGTAAGGAGGCCGAGCCACACCGCATTGTGGGTGCTTAAGGTGAGGTAGACGCCGAGCGCCACGCTCTGCATCCATGTTCCCGTTGAGGAAACAAAATTAGCGATGACCGCAAGGCGGAAGCCCCGGTGTCGAAGCGGAGCGAAAGATGCGGAAGCCACTGGGACAGGCTACCGGTGGTCCGTAGGTAAGCGAGCGGGTTAGCGCTTGCGCTTGAGAGCGACGAACCAGACCGACAGCAAGGCGAGGAGTGCTCCGAGTACACCGAGCGTGCGACCGGTGCCACGACGAGAAGACGAGAAGCCCATGGGGAGAAATGGTGCTTCGGGTGAGTGGGGAGGGGGGAACCCCACCCACCCGAAACGCCAAACTTACGCCTGGCTCGCGGCTTCGATTTCGAAGACGAGGTCAACCTTGTGCGACACAACGGCCGTACCATTTTCGAGGTTGTTCTCGAAATTCACGCCAAAGTCACGACGGTCGATCGAGGCCTTGGCCTCGAAGCCGATGGCCGTAACGCCGGGGAAGAAGTGGTCGCTGGCACCGGTGAACTCAACGTCGAAGTCGACCGACTTCGTGACGCCACGAATGGTCAAGTCGGCGGTCAACACGTACTCGTTGTCGCCCTTCGAGGTGAAGGCCGTCGAGACGAGGGTGAGGGTTGGGTGGTTCTCGAGGTCAAAGAAGTCGCTCGACTTGAGGTGACCGTCACGCTGCTCGTTGTTGGTGGTGACGCTGGCGGCCTGGACGGTCGCCGTGACCGAAGAGGTCTCTGGGGTGTCGCCGATGGTGATGACACCAGCAAAGTCCGAGAACGAACCGCGAACCTTCGACACCACGAGGTGGCGAACGACGAAGCCGACGTTACTGTGCGTGTTGTCGACGTTGTACACGCCGGCAGCGGGGAAGTTACTCATAGTTACTCCTTGTAGAGGGCGCAATGTTGCGCTGTCCAAATAATAGTTGATTATGCAACTACTTGTCAAACAACTGTTGATATTACAATTATGTGGTACGATTGACACATGCAGTTAACGTCCGATGTCTGCCCGACGACTGACGAGCGCGTCCAGCTCTTCGCCCTCTTGCTCGACACCAACGCTCGCTTGTCGCGTTCGTTCGCCAATGTTCTCGAAGCTGAATGTGGACTCGCGCTGCCCTGGTTCGACGTGCTCATGCAACTTCGACGTTCGTCGACGCATCGACTCAAGATGAGCGAGATTGCGGACGCCATTGTTCACTCGACCGGTGGTACGACACGACTAGTGGACCGTCTCGTCGACGCCGGCTACGTGGAGCGACAGGACTGCCCCACCGACCGCCGCGCCATCTTTATCGCTATGACACCGCTCGGCGAGGCCAAGCTAGATGAGGCACTGACCGTGCATCTCGACTACCTCGAGCGCCAATTATCGCAGCGCTTGAACTGCGACGAACGATCACAGCTCGCCGTCTTGCTCGGCAAACTGAACGACGCGCTCTAGGCCTTCTCGATCCAGGCGAACGCCGCCCGCTCATCGTCGAGATCCAACGTCGTTGGCTCACCTGGGCCCGCTGACTCGCGAACGTCGATAGCAAGTACCTCACTGGCCAGCGTAGCGAAGCCGTCACGCAGATCATCGAGGCCGCTGACGTAGAGCACAATGCGATCGGACACGTCGAGCCCCGAGTTCTTTCGGAGGTCCTGCACCTGGCGAACAACGTCGCGGAGGTAGCCGCGCTGACGCAGTGCGTCGTCAAGGGTCAGATCAAGAGCGATGACTTCACCGCCTTCACGAGACACCGCAAAGCCACCCTGGCTCTTGACCCGAAGTTCGAGATCGTCACTCGAGAGTGCAAAGTCACCCGTTGACAACGTCACGGTCACGGTGCCTCCAGCCTCGAGTACGGCGGCCGCGGCGACCGAATCGAGAGCGGCCAGTGCCGGCTTCAATTCCTTGACGGCCTCGCCGAGGCGAGGGCCTACCGCGCGGAAGTTCGGTACCAGCTCAAAGGAGAGCACTTCGGCCAGTTCCGAGCCGTATTCGAGGACGTCGACGTTGAGCTCCTCCTCAACAATGCCCGCCGGGGGCACGGCGTCGCCCGAGGGAATAAAGACGAGAGCGCGCGCCAGAGGCTGACGCACCTTCACACCGGCCTCGGCGCGGGCGGCGCGACCGAGCGAGGTCAGACGGCGCGCCACGTCCATGGACGCCTCAAGTGACTCGTCGCGACGCTCGGGCTCCCCCGTCGGCCACAGAGCCAAGTGCACCGAGTCGGTCTCGGCAACGTCGAACAGCTCGCTGTAGAGGCGTTCGGCAATGAAGGGACATAGTGGCGCGATGAGCAGCGTCACGCGCTGGAGCACCTCGAGCAGGGTGGCCTGCGCCGCGAGCGAATCGGTGCGCGGGGCCTTCGGGTCGGTACGCCAGAAGCGACGCCGACTGCGGCGAACGTACCAGTTGGACAGGTCATCAATCAGCCCAGACAGTGCATCCGTGCCACCGAGCGGCTCGTATCCATCAAGGGCAGCCGTCATGGCCTGCGTTACGGCCTCGAGTCGCGACAGCACCCAGCGGTCGATGGCCGGACGATCGGCAACGGTGGGAATCTCGGCGTCCGCCGGATCGAACCCATTGAGTGACGCGTAGGTCGTGAAGAACGAGACGGTGTTCCACAGGGTGGCCAACGTATCGCGCAACGATGCGTCGATAGCCGCCAGACTGGCGCGGGTCGACGTCCACGGCGACCCCTGGGAGAACATCCACCAGCGCAGCGCATCGGCGCCGCGGGTGTTGAGCACTTCCCACGGGTCAATGACGTTGCCCTGCGACTTACTCATCTTCTTGCCGTGCTCATCGACGATGTGCCCTAAGCACAGCACGTGCTGATACGGCGTCGACCCGAACACCAAGGTATTGACGGCGAGCAACGAATAGAACCATCCACGCGTTTGGTCAATTGCTTCCACCACTAACTGGGCTGGAAACTGCATGGCAGCTTCGGAGCCCGCCACGTGGGGGTAGCCCACCTGAGCCGCGGGCATCGCGCCGGAGTCAAACCACGCGTCGATCACTGGCTCCACCCGATGCGCCTCTTCACCGCAGGTGCGGCACGCAATCACGATGTCATCAATGACCGGACGGTGTGGATCAATGTCTGTCAGATCGCGGCCGGCGAGCTCGGACAGTTCCTCTCGTGAGCCCACGCAGGTCAGGTGCTTCTCCGCGCAGCGCCAAATTGGCAGCGGCGTGCCCCAGAACCGGTCTCGTGACAACGCCCAGTCCACATTGTTGGCCAACCACTCACCGAAACGTCCGTCCCGAATGTGGCCGGGGTGCCAGTCAATCGTGGCGTTCTGGGCCATCATGGCCTCTTTGAATTGACTGGTCGCGATGTACCAACTGGGCTTTCCCCAGTAGATGAGGACGGTACCGCAGCGCCAGCAGTGCGGGAGGGAGTGGCTATAGTCGAGCCGCTTGATGAGGAGTCCCCGTCGCTCGAGTTCGTCGTTGATGTCGTGATTTGCTTCACGGACGCTCCGGCCGACGAGCCAGCTCACCGCGTCAGTAAAGCAGCCGTCTGGCCCCACCGGGTTGAGTGTCGGGAGGCCATTCTGTCGCGCAACCACTCGGTCGATTTCACCGAATGCTGGCGACTGATGCACGAGCCCGGTACCGTCGTCGGTGGTCACGTAGTCGGCCCCGACGACGTAACACGCGTCAACCCCATCGGGAAAAGCCACGTCATCGAAGGGTCGGGCGTAGTGCACGCCCAACAGCGCACTGCCCAGCATGGTGGCGTCAATGACGGCATCCTCACCGAACAGCGAGGGTACGAGTGCCTCGGCAATAACAGTGCCGTTGACGACCGCATAGGTAATCTCGGGATTGACGGCCACGGCAACGTTTGACAGCAGCGTCCACGGTGTGGTGGTCCACACCGCGAGGTGAGTTGCCCCCTTCAGACCGGGGTGGGCATCAGCGTCAGTAATGGCGAGTCGCACGAAGGCGCTCTCGTCAACTTCGTCGGTGTAGACCCCCGGCTGACCAAGTTCGTGACTGGAAAGCGCGGTGCCACAACGAGTGCAGTACGGCACTACTTTGAGGTCCTCGTAGAGTAGCCCGCGGTCGAAGAGTTGCTGGAGCTGCCACCACACCGATTCCACATAGGCCGGGTGGTAGGTGTAGTACGCGTGCTCCATGTCGGTCCAGTACCCGATGCGTGTGGTGAGGCGCTCAAATTCACCCACGTAGGTCAAGACCGATTCACGGCAGAGTCGCGTGAACTCCTCGATGCCGACCTGTTCTTCAATGGCCTTCTTCCCCGAAATGCCGAGCTGCTTCTCAACCTGCACTTCGACCGGAAGTCCGTGGGTATCCCAACCGGCACGGCGGGCGACGTAGTGGCCACGCATGGTCTGATACCGACAGAAGAGGTCCTTGTACACGCGGGCCCAGGCGTGGTGCAGGCCCGGCTTACCGTTCGCCGTGGGCGGTCCTTCGTAGAAGACCCACGGCTCGGCTCCCTCGCGCTCGCGAAGGGTCCGAGCGAAGACGTCATTGGCCTGCCAACGGGCCAGCTCCGCCTCTTCAATGGCTACAAAATCAAGTTCAGCGCTGACGGGGCGAAACACGGTACTCCTTCGTTGGATAGCAATTAAGCGTACTCAGCATCGGACCCTCAACGGCCAAAGGCGGCGTCGAGCCACGATGGCGAGAGTTCATCGAGGCTGGACAAGACGAGATCGGCCAGGCCAAAAGCGGGGAGGTGACGGTCAGCGGCGACCGGGACGGCCACGACCGTCATACGGCCCGCCTTTGCGGCCAGCACACCAGCCGCGCTGTCTTCAAAAACGAGGCACGACGTCGGGACGGCGCCGATTGAGGCAGCGGCGGTCAGGAAGACGCTGGGGTGCGGCTTTCCGAAGGGTTCGAATTCAGCCGAACTCAGCGTCACGAAGCGATCCCGAAGACCAAAGTGCGACAAACTGCGTTCGATGAGGGCAATGGGCGTCGAGCTCGCGAGGGCGACGGGACCACGCTCAGCGGCCAGCTCAATTGCCCGTAGGGCGCCCGGGAGCAGCACACCCTTTTCTTCCACCAGGTCGCCCACTCGCTGGAGCAACATGGACACGACGACGTCCGGGCTCGGGCCATGCCAGGGGTACTGCTCGAACCAATAGTTGACGACTTCGCCGACAAAAAGGCCCTTTGTCGAACGTTCATTGGCATCCTCGAGAGGAACTCCCAATGCCCCAAAAATTTCGACCTCCGCCTGGTGCCAAAGGATTTCGGAGTCGATCAAGAGACCATCCATGTCGAAGAGCGTTGCGTTCAGTGTCACCTATTAAGTCTCTCACACCACTAACTTTGAAATTATGAGTCCCGTGCGCCGTATGTTGCCCGCCGACGTTACGGCAATCGCCCATGAGGTGGCCGACCGTCTCGACGCTCACGCGCAGCGGGAGCCATTGGTCTCGAGGCGCTTTCACCGAATTGAATTCGAACAGTCGCTGGCGGGCGCCAGCGACCCCACGTGGGTCAATGACAACAATGGCCGGTTTTGCGGTCACCTCTTTGGCGCGGTCATTGACGAACCACGAAACGGACGACAGGCGTGGACTGGGCCAGACGGATGGAGCTTTGAATTCGAGGAGCACCTTGATGCCCTCCTCGAG
>Ga0208741_10000159_pt1 | contig 37170 bp, 49 predicted proteins | sample CryBogCBE03Jun09_FD_184576 | JGI IMG/M metagenome (GOLD analysis project Ga0208741, IMG submission 184576) | Freshwater microbial communities from Crystal Bog, Wisconsin, USA - CBE03Jun09 (SPAdes) | ecosystem: Environmental > Aquatic > Freshwater > Lake | place: Crystal Bog, Wisconsin, USA...
AAATCCTTTGGAGTCCACAGCAAAATTTTGGGCCAACGCTCCCATGATTGCTCATCATCACAAAGTGGATCCTTACGATTTCAAACATTGGCCCACTCCTTGGGATATAATAGTGGAAAATCGCTATGATGACTTCACTCTGGCTTTGATGATTGGATACACTCTCAAGCTCAGCGAACCATTCAAAAATCACCAAATTGAGGTTAGAACGATGGTTGATTATTCTAAAACAAAGTTATATAATTTAGTCTTTGTAAATGGCATAGATATTTTAAACTACACGCCAGGCGAGGTAGTTAATACCCAAGACATTGATCAAACGCTTTATCTGGAAAATATGGTTCAAGTCATTTTTCCAAGGTAAATATCATCGCGTCAGTATAGTTTATTAAAATAATAAAAGGTCGAAGTAATGATCACAGTGGTTAAACGTAACGGAGAAAGAGTACCGTTAGACATTTCAAAAATCCAAAGACAGGTGGCGTATGATTGTAGAGGAATTGACAGCGTGAGTCCGTCAATGATTGAGATCAAAGCCCAGTTGGAACTGCATGATGGAATGAGTACCAAGACCATAGATGAATTGTTGCTCAAGGCCATGGTAAATTTAATTGACGAAAATGAAAACCCCGAGATCAACAACACCAATTATCAGTATGTGGCGGGCAGGCAAAGAGTCAGCATGCTGCGAAAAGAAGTTTACGGAACCTACACACCTCCAAAACTTTTCTCAATTGTGAAAAAAAATATCGAACTTGGCATGTATACTCCTGCTCTTTTAGAATGGTATACCGAAGACGAATGGAATATCATTGATCTTTTTATAGATCACAGCAAGGACGAAGATTATACCTATGCAGCTATCGCACAGCTGACAGAAAAATATCTAGTGCAAAATCGTGCCACTGGTCAGGTTTTTGAAACTCCCCAAGTGCGATACGCTGTTGCAGCCGCCACAGCGTTCCATGCCGAGCCCAAAGATGCTAGATTGAAATTGGTCAAAGAATATTATGAATGTGCCAGCGACGGCCATTTTACCTTGGCCACTCCTGTGCTTGCCGGATTGGGAACCACTACCAAACAATTTTCCAGCTGCGTTTTAATCAGCAGTGACGATACTTTGGACAGCATCTTTGCAGCCGGCGAAATGATGGCCAAATATGCATCAAAACGAGCCGGAATTGGTCTGGAAATAGGCAGAATACGACCCTTAGGGGCGCCAATTCGCAATGGCGAGATCAAACATACAGGACTAGTGCCCTTTTTAAAGAAATGGTTCGCAGATCTACGTAGTTGTTGTGTAACTCCTGACACTTGGGTAGAAATTATAGACGAAGGAGATTCTGAGGATAAGTAATAGTTTTTCGCATACCAGCATAAATACTATGGAGGTATGCGAAATGCTAGATTATCTAAATGAATCATATAATGGATCAATAACAAATATGCTAACAAATTCTGCTTATTATTGTTATACTTTAAAAGACGCCAAAACTGGAAAGTTTTATTCGGGGTCTCGTGGAGTAGAAGGCAGCAATAAGCACGATTTGCTGGTAAAATATTTTACTAGTTCAACTGTAGTAGATTTTAAAGAAAAACTAAAAAAGTTCCCCTATACATTTGAATACCGAGTGGAATATTTTAAGACTAGGAGTGATGCCTTTGTCGCAGAAAAAGCGTTTCATCAAAAGCATCAAGTTGGTAGAAATCCTAGTTTTTTAAATTCTCTTACTGCCGGCGGAACAAACTGCGGAGCAGGTTCGGTTTTGTGTAAAGATATAGAAGGCAACACATATCGAGTGTCAGTAGAAGAATTTGCTACAGGAAACCATATGCATGTTTCAAAAGGCATGATGAACATTCGAACAGAATTAGGGATTAAAAAGATATTTACTACTGACTTTGATCCTAATATTCACTCTACTGAATTTAAAGATTATGTCTTAGCATTGGATACTGTTACTGAGAAAACTTGTAGAATTCCAAAATCTGAGTTTGATAGTGACAGCAGGTATGTAGGAATAACAAAAGGATTAGTAGTTGCGTATGACACCGTTACTAAATCAAGAGTATCTATTACCAAAGATAAATTTAAAAATTCAAATGGTAGATATGTAGGAAACACGTTTGGTCTAGTACCGGTAGTAGATAAGATCACCGGTGAACGGAAACTAGTGAAAAAAGAACACTACGATAAAAAGTTATATGAGCATCATAATACCGGGAATGTAGCAGTTTACTCAATTCCTAAAAGAAAAAATGTTACAATAAGCAAAGAAGAATATCAAACAAATTCGAATGACTATGCTAATTTAGCCACTAAAGTTTTCTACAAAGTAGACGGTAAGTTTTTTAAGTCAAAAGATTTACTAGATCAATATTACAGAAAAACTAGAGGTAAAACAGTATTAAAGGTCAGCCAATTTGAAATGTCTACTAAGTTTAACGACATTGAAACAATAACAAAAGAAGATTATGAAAATAGTAAAAACTAAAAAAATTCAAATTAAAGACCTAGCAGTAGGTATGAAGATTAAGAGTAAAGACGAAACAGGCACGATTGTTTTTAAAACAATTACCAATAAATGGGAAACTGTTGTCAAACAAGAAGACCAAGTTCGATTGGAATTTGAAAATGGTGTAGTACTAAATTGTTCCGTAAATCATCCAATAATGTGCCTGGATCAGACGGGATCATTTGTTCAAAAATTACCAAAGACTATTAACACTGAAGATCGAGTATTAACCGAAGGAGGATTCACTAGGTTATTAACTGCTGACTTTGTGCAAGACAATGATGAAAATTATATCGATATCACGGTAGAAGATACTCACACATTTTTTGCATCTTCTAATAAAGAAGGCCCAATGGTTCTGACTCACAATAGCCAAGGTGGCATACGTAATGCCAGTTGCACTGTGACATTTCCAATTTGGCATGCTCAATTTGAAGATTTGATTGTGTTGAAAAACAATCAAGGAACCGAAGAAAACCGTGTGCGACAAATGGATTATTCAGTAGTGGTATCATCACTGTTTTGGCGCCGTTACAAAAACAATGAAAATATAACATTGTTTGATCCGCATGAGGTTCCTGATCTTTACGAGGCCTATTATAGAGACAGTAAGGAATTTGAGAAACTTTATCATTTTTACGAACAGGATAAGTTTGTCAAGAAGAAAGTGGTTTCTGCTGAAGAAATCTTTAAAAATGGAATACTCAAAGAACGAACAGATACTGGCAGGATTTATCTTGTCAATATTGACAATGTGATTAATCAAGGACCCTTTAATACCTTGACTGATCCTATATATCAAAGTAATCTCTGCCAAGAAATCTTGTTGCCCACTCGTCCATTCCAACGTATTGAAGACGAAAACGGCAGGATCTCTCTTTGCACTCTTGGATCAATCAATTGGGGAGCTTTTACCAGTCCTCAACAGATGCGCAAGGCCTGTCGAGTGCTGGTTCGTAGTTTGAGCAATCTTTTGAGCTATCAAGACTTTCTATCTGTGCAAAGCCAATTGGCCAATCAAGATTTTGAACCACTAGGAGTTGGCATCACCAATCTGGCCTATTGGCATGCACGCCGCAATCTCAAATATGGTGAATCATCTGCTCTCAAAGAAGTCAAACGATGGATGGAGCATCAGGCTTTTTATCTTACCGAAATCAGTGTGGAACTGGCACAGGAGCGAGGATCCTGCAAACGCAGTCAACATACCTATTACGGACAAGGAATATTTCCTTGGGAAAGGCGTAACCCAAATGTGGACGAACTTACCAATTTTGAACCCAGCGGCAATTTGGACTGGGAAAATTTGCGGGTTAACATGAAACAGTACGGCATACGCAATGCTACTCTAATGGCCATTGCTCCTGTAGAATCCAGTTCAGTAGTACTTAACAGTACCAATGGTATTGAAATGCCTATGGAATTGATCAGTGTCAAGGAAAGCAAAGCGGGCAGCTTTGTCCAGGTAGTGCCGGAATACAAACGTCTAAAGAATAGATATCAATTGATGTGGAATCAAAAGGACTGTGTGGAATACTTGAAAACGGCTGCAGTGTTAGCTGCCTATATTGATCAAAGCATTTCTACCAATACCTTTTATTCTCCGGCACATTTCAAGGACGGTAAGATTCCAGGCACGCTGATCGCCAAAAATTTAATGTTGGCCTATCGTTGGGGGTTGAAAACCATCTACTACAGTTTAATAAGTAAAACTGGCAGCAAGAATATTTTGAATACACACAGCGAAGTTACAAAGGTCATCGTTCCTATTAAATCAATCGAGGATGAGGATTCATGCGAATCCTGTAAACTATAAGGATATAACATGAGTAAAGGTCAATACGATTTAACAAATAAAACCAATTACCTCAAGAGAAAAATGTTTCTTGACGGGGCAGTCACTGTTCAGCGATTTGAAGAATTTCGATTTCCCAAGATAGCCAAGTTCGAGGAGTTACAAAGAGGTTTTTTTTGGGTTCCTGAAGAAATCAGTCTTACCAAAGACAAGATGGATCATAAAGATGCCAGTGATGCAGTCAAACATATTTTTACCAGCAATCTCTTAAGACAAACTGCGTTAGATAGTATTCAAGGACGCGCTCCTTCGCAGATCTTTAGTCCAGTAGTTAGTGTTCCGGAAATGGAATCTCTTGTCAATGTGTGGAGTTTCTTTGAAACAAACATACACAGCAAGTCCTACAGTCATATCATACGCAATGTGTATGGCGTTCCCAAAGATGAGTTCAACAAAATACACGATACCAAAGAAATCATAGACATGGCGGCCAACATTGGTCGATATTATGAAGACCTGCATACTTTGAATTGTCGCAAAGAATTGGGAGAAAAGGTTTCTGTGCATGATCATAAACGAGCTATCTGGTTGGCACTAAACGCCAGCTATGCGCTGGAAGCGTTTAGATTCATGGTCAGTTTTGCTACCAGCCTGGCCATGGTAGAAAATAAAATCTATATCGGTAACGGCAACATCATCAGCTTGATATTGCAGGATGAATTGTTACACGCCGAATGGACTGCATGGATAATTAACAATGTAGGCAAGGATGATCCTGACTTTGTAAAACTGGAACAGGAATGCCGTGACGAAGTTTATGCCATGTACATGGAAGTGATCAAGGAAGAAAAAAGTTGGGCCGATTATCTTTTTAAAAAGGGCGTGGTAATTGGACTCAATTCCAATATCCTCAAGGACTTTGTGGATTGGACCGCCTTTACCAGATTGAAGGATATTGGAATCAAATATTTGGAAGAATATCCCAAGTCAAATCCTATACCTTGGTTCAATAAACATACTCAAATCAATAAAAAACAGAGTGCTTTACAAGAAACTGAATCAACCAATTATGTAGTAGGGGCTATGAGTTCTGATATTAATTACCATGAACTACCGGATCTCTAAAGGAAAAATAATGAAAGTGATAATTTGGAGCAAAAGTAATTGCAGCTATTGCGAACAGGCAAAAAGTCTATTAGAAATCAAAGGCATTGAATTTGAGGAAAGAAAGATTGGAGATGGGTATAGCAAGGAAGATCTTTTAGAACAAGTGCCTACGGCACGGTCAGTTCCTCAAATCTTTATCAACGAAGAGCTGATTGGCGGCTACACAGAACTTAAGTATTTTTTAGCAGATTAATTTAGATGAAAACACCCCAAGCGCGAGTCGAAGAAATGGAACAGCAACTGAAGAAACAGGCGCAGGCTCTAAATCTAATTCTGCGTCGTTTGGCTTTTTTAGAACAAGAAAACAGTCGCCGCAAAAATGACATTCGTAGGTTGAAACCATGAGTCAACAAGACCTGCTAGAATCATGGCTTGAAAAACACGGGATAAAAATACTTGACAAAAGTAAACGTGCACACATATGGACCAAACAAAATGTTGCTTATTTTCAATATTCCCACGACTATAACATGACCAAAGAACTGGCCCCCGAACTGGAAACAGAGAGACTTTATACAGTCGAAATATCTGAGAGTGAGCTAGAAAGCCTGGCAAAATTTGAAGCACAGGTTTTTAATAATCTGGTGCGCCACGGTCATTTCAATATGTTTGAAGCCCTAATGGAACAAAAGAAACAAGAACAGTTGTTTAAGGACAAATACCCGGCCGTGAAAAAAGCATATGAGCACTACAGTCTCATGCTCAAGATGGCCGAAAGTGGCGAATTATAAAAGGAGATATGATGTTAATCAAAAAATCACATCGTGAAGGTGATGTAGTAAGTGTCAAATTGACCAATGATGGAGAGCTGTTGGCAAGATTTGAAAGTGATAACGCTGACACCGTTACAGTTTCCAAGCCCATGCGTGTGGTAATTGTGGATCGTGCTGGCAATATTGGATTAATTCCCTGGATCAACACCGGCGTATGCAACATGGTTGATCTTCCAAAGACACAAATCATTGTGTGTGTTCCTGCCATACAGGACTATGCCGATCAATATATTGAAGGCACCACCGGAATAGCGTTGGCCAAGTAATCACAATGTCACTGGCATCTGCAATACATTTGACCCTGCATGAAAAACCTGTTTTACACATAAATCTAGCAGGCTCGTTTACCATGCAGGGTATCTTTGATTCATTGCAATCAGCCGTTGCCAATAGCACAAGTACAGGCACTGTGGCCAAGGTGGTGGGTATATCTGTACCCTTGCTGGGTATTACCTGCAACACCAAATTTGTGATAGACCCCATAACAGATATTAAAAAAATCGTATCAAGGCTCTATAACTATTTGCTACAATCAATATTGAATCCTGTTTGGACAGCGCTGTACGCTTTATATAACGCATTAAAAAGATTTGGGTTGGCCATTTTAGATTTAAAACTACCTGTTTTGAATCTTCATATCAGTGATCTGTTTGATCCCAATTTGTACGAAAAAATCAAAGCTGCGGTAACAGAACTGTATCATAAAGGAAAAGACAAGCTATTGGCCATATTGAAAACATTGGGTATTCCTTTTCCATTTTTTATCAATATACAAAGTATAGAACTGGAAATTGAAGCCTTGGTAGAAAAAATCTTTTACAGTTTGATGGGACTGTTATTTCAAAAAATTGAAAAGATACTCACTATTATTGAAATTGGATTGGAAGCCTATGATCTGATCACTTATGGCATTCCCACATTATCGCTATTGTTGAAAAACCTTATCAAGACCGTTTTGGGCAAAATCATCGATCTACTGATCAACCCTCCTACCATACAGCAAATACATGATGCTTTGGTAGCATTTGCTAAAAAACTTTATAACAAAGCCGAAGTGACCTATCAGGAACTGATCAATGCCATTCAACATTTCAAATTGCCCATAATTGGATTTCCCCTGGATTGGGTATTGCCGATCAACATCAGAGTCAGTATTCCCAATGTGGATTTTGAAAAACTGTTGACTGACATGAAAAATTACATCAATAATTTCTGTGTCAATCTCATAAAGAAATTCATAAGAGAAATTGCCAAGATACTGTCCATATTCAATATAAATTTTACCCTTCCCATCATACCCGTTCCTTTTGGGCTTTGTTATGCCAATCAATCCGGCCCTATCCCAAACTAAATATTCATGATCCGGCGGGGGTAAACTGTGTAACAGTTGGTTGGGTGCAAGGCTTCAACGAGTCCAAGCGAAGGATGTCAACGCCCCGGGGAATTCGCTAGGTTGACAGCATCCCTAAATTGCTGCTCTAGATCTCTTTCAACATAAATAATTATATTACAGTTTTATTACGAAATGAAGCCGTATAAATATTTTTGTGATTAACTAACGGAGGTCACTATCATGGCACTATATCTATCAATCACCACCGGCATTATTGTGTGTTCAGTAGGCACCATAGGAGTTTTACTCACTATGATATCAATCCATTGTTTTAAAAAATAACGGTAATATCCATTGCTTTTTGATCATTAAGCTGTTATAAATACGCTTAATGGTAGTAAACTCTTAGCTAAAAGCGTTTTGGACGCAACTCATAAACGACGTAAACATTGAACTAAAATCAGTTTGGACCGGGGTTCGATTCCCCGATGCTCCACCAACTATGGGGCATATCGGTTTCGACAGGCTGCGTAATACACTCAATGCGTCCGAAAGGTGACTGACGTAATCAGCACAAAAAAAAGTAAATGCAAACGATAGCAATTACCACATGGCACTAGCCGCCTAATAACGGTGTAGTTTTCCAGAGTTAACCGCTTGGTAACAGAAAGGTTAGTAATAGGAGCTTCGGCTCCTATTATTTTTATTTTTCAATAGACATTGCCTATTGCTGCAATAGAATCAAAGTATTGAAAAACCATCAAAAATCCATAGATTTAGTGTGTATAAAATGCTAAATTAGTGTGATAGTTAATAATAGGTATTAACACACAACTACACACAATAGGGGATTACCATGAAAACAGTAGGAGATACGTTAGAAGCGTTTGAGATTGTTGGAGTCAAACCGGGACAGCCGGATGATGCTTTCTTTACCATCGACCAAAACAGTTTTGCAGGCAAGTGGAAGGTGATTGTTTACTACCCGAAGGACTTTACCTTTGTTTGCCCTTCAGAGATCGTGGCCTACGACAAACTAAATCAGGATTTTGCCGATCGCGATGCAGTGCTGCTCACCGGCAGTACCGATAATGAATTCTGCAAGGTGGCTTGGCAGAAGGCTCATCCAGATTTGGCCAAGATTACCCATACACAGTTTGCAGATACCGCGCGGGACGAACGCAGCCTTATCAATCAATTGGGCGCGTTCTATGCTCCTGCTGGCGCCGCTCTGCGTGCCACATTTGTCGTTGATCCCAACAATGTTATTCAGCATGTCACTGTCAACAACTTGGATGTGGGTCGAAATCCTGAAGAAACACTTCGTGTATTGGATTCCTGCCAAACGGGAGAACTTTGTGCATGTAATCGTGCCATTGGCGGCCAAACACTGTCGGTATAAGGAGAAACGTCATGAGTTTTATTGAAACAGTCAAGAATTCTTTGCCGGATTACGCCAAAGACATCAGGCTCAATCTCGATGCGGTGTTGCTGAGAAGCACACTGACGCCTGAAGTGGCCATGGGCTGTGCAGTAGCAGCTTTGGCCGCTGCCGGCAATGGCAAAGTATTGTCGGCCCTGTTGAGCGATGACCCGATTCATGCCGATGCTGCCATGACGGCTGCCAGTTTAATGGCAATGACCAATACCTGGTATCCCTACGTGGAAATGACCAATGATCCGCAACTGTCAGGACTTCCTGCACAGTTGCGCATGAACTCCATTGTCACGCACGGGGGCACCAGCAAGGCCAACTTTGAGGCATTTAGCCTAGCAGCCAGCATTGTGGGCAAATGTCATTTTTGCGTCAAGGCGCACTATGACACACTGCGAGCAGAAGGATACACTGTGGAACAGCTTCGTGACGTTGGACGAATCGCTGCTGTCATGAACAGTGTGGCCAAAGTGTTGGTGGGCTAGGGTCGTGCAAGGCATAAATTCCTTACAGGATCTCAAAACTCGTTTAGAAATTGCAGGATTTGAAATCATGGACTACTCAGGGTGGTATTTAAACACCGCCCATGGTCGTTGGACCATGCTGTTTGGTCAGGTTTATTTGAACAACGTGGTCATCAATCACATGCATGATGCTCCTGTGATCAAGAAGCGGAAAACCAGGAAACTACAATCCTAGATCCTGATTCTGCTTGACTTTGAGATAAAAGAGATATATAATAGTACAAGCTATATAAACTATAGCGTTTTTAAAAATAAAGAGGTAATTTAAATGAAGAAGTTAATTCTAGCAACAATGTTGGCAACTGCAATGGGCACTGCATCCGCTGTTGAACTGGGCGTAAATGCCGGTTTCAACACTTCGGGACCTGGTGCTGTTTCCTACGGCGTTACTGTGGGTGAGAAGATGGGCGCTGTTGGCGTTACCGGCGGGTATGATCGTGACAATCGTACCACTCGAGTAGGCAATCGCTACAGTGTGGTGGCTTCCTATGATCTCGTGAACGTGGGCAACGTGACCCTGGTTCCCAAGGTTGGCGGAGCTTATCTTGACAATGAGGCTGTGGCAACCAACGGTTATGCTGTGCTTGCCGGTGTGGGCGCCGAAGTTGTTTTGGTCAAGCATGTGGTAGCCACTGCCGACTATCGTTATCAGTTTGGCCAGGATCGCGTCAAGGATCTAAATGGCAATCAGCTGTTTGCTGGTGTCAAGGTCAAGTTTTAATCAATCGTTAAAACTATCAATAAAAAGGCTACCTAGGTAGCCTTTTTTTATGAACGCCGTAATACTAATGCAATAGTTTTCTGCTTAAATATAGGTATGAAAAAAACTTATCGTAGTATTTTTATTAGTGATATACATCTTGGAACTCTTGATTGCAAAGCCGAAGAACTAGACCATTTCCTCAAAAATAACACATGCGAAACTTTGTATCTAGTGGGTGATATAATTGATGCATGGCGTATACAACAAAATAAATGGCGGTGGAAACAGAGTCATACCAATGTGGTCAAAAGAATATTGCAACACAGCAAGCACCATACAAGAATAGTGTACGTGGCTGGTAATCATGATGAATTTTTGAGACCCATGATTCCATATGGGCTAAGTTTTGGCAGGATCGAGGTTGTAAATCAAACTGAACACATGGGTCTAGATGGCTATCGCTACCTTGTTACTCACGGTGATTTATTTGATGGTATTACTAAATTGGCTCCTTGGATTTCCTTCCTGGGAGATAAAGCATATGATTATATATTACGTCTCAATTCCAAGTTTAATTGGTTACGTAGAAAGATGGGGTTTGGTTACTGGTCTTTAAGTAAGTTCTTAAAACATCGAGTCAAAAAGGCGGTAGATTTTATGTTTAGATTTGAAAACAATCTAGCTGACTATTGCAAGAAGAGAGGATTTGACGGAGTGATTTGTGGTCATATACATAATCCTGAAATAAAACGAGTTGAAAATATTTGGTATTTAAATGATGGTGATTTTGTAGAAAGTCTTTCTGGATTAATTGAAACTCACGACGGGGATTGGGTTCTTATTCATTTAGAAGAAAATGAATGGCGTCCTTTCCAAGTATTAGATCGCCAGACTGATCAAATACTAACAGGAGAACTTTGTGTCCGTTGGTTTGAGAAGAAAGGATTTTCTGTTTTACTATATCAAAATCCCGGCTCAAAGTGAATAAACTTTTAATTTCTACAACTAAATTATCGTCAGGAACAAAGAAATCACAATAGTATCTACGAGTTTTTCCTTGCCATTCATACCATAGTTCTGGCATATCTTTTTTACGATATTTTATTTGATTTTCTAGAAACTTGGTCTTTAAATAATCAAATCCATACGGTTCATACCCTTGTAGATATATGATTTCACCGTTAGATAAAACGTATTTTTTTCTTTTCTTGAATCTATTGTAGCAAAGTTTTTCAGCTATTTCCGGTATATGAACAGGATTATATACTCCATATTTTGCAAATTGTTTTTCTTGCCATCCGATAAAATTATGTTCTATACCGTATTTTTTTAACATGGTATCAACTCTTTTTTGTTTTACTTGATCGTTACTACTAGGATTTTCTACTCCGTACTTTTCTAAAAAATGTTTTTTCCTTTTTTCCATTACTCCGGGTATATACATTGAATTAGTAATATCTTTGCCATATTTTTCTACAAGAGATTTCCTTTGAATATCAACATTTCCTTTTCCTGCAACTTTATGATTGGCAAACATGCTATATCCTTCGCTCATGCCCGGAATATCTATTTTTTCAATAGCATCGCCGGCTCTCCATTTCCTTTCTAGTCCTGAAATAGGACATAATGGAATAATGTTGGTATCTTTCCAATAATGCCATAATTTTCTTTGCAGATTCCATTCCTCTGGTAAATTCATTTGATTAAATTTATTTTCCAATTGATTAAACCATGGAGCTTTATGTAAACTGAAGATTAATTTCTTTTTTAACGATGATTCTTTCAAGTATTTTAAAATTTTTTTCTTCATAACTTTATTTATTTAAATAGCGGAGAAACTATTTTAATTTAAGTTGTCATATAAATCACATTATAAAATGTTTAAATATATTTGAAATCAAATATCAACTGTGTTTAACTTACGGACAGACAAATCAAATGACAATGCTAATACTTTCAAAACAGGATCGAGACGAACATGAAACAGAACGATTGGTAGAAAGTTTTACCAATCAAGGATGTGTCGTTAAAGTTTGTAACCCCAATGATTTTGATCTAATCGTTGATGGAGATTTGACCAAGGGTGTGAATTATCAAGGCGAAAGGATAGAATTACCCCAGATGGTATTGGTCAGGATGGGGGCAGGAATAACCCCTTTTCAATTGGCTGTTATCCGGCATCTGGAGCAATCCGGAGTTACCTGCATCAATAGCAGTAACTCCATTGAAATCGTAAAAGATAAACTGCGTACCAGTCAGATTCTAAGCAGGAACAAAATTGCAATTCCCAATACCATGATGGTTCGTTTTCCAATTGATCAATTTTTAGTTGCCAACAACATTGGGTTTCCGTGCGTGGTCAAAGTGGTTACTGGCAGCTATGGTGAAGGCGTTTATCTTTGTGAAAAAGAAAAAGATTTTAAGAAACTCATGGAATTGATTGATAATCTGGGTGGAAAGAAATCAATCCTGGTACAGGAATATATGGGTGAGCGTCCAGGCGAAGATTTAAGAGTGTTGGTCATTGGCGGCAAAGTGATAGGTGCTATGAAACGCACAGCCCCGGAAGGTGATTTCCGAGCCAATATCAGCAGTGGCGGAACAGGATGCCCATATCCAGTGACTGAAGAAATTGAGACTATGGCCTTGAGCACAGCTGGATGTCTTGGCCTAGAGATAGCAGGAATTGATTTGCTTTTTGACAAGGCGGGATTCCGTGTGTGCGAGGCCAATTCAAATCCGGGATTTAAGGGATTTGAAACCTATTGTGAAATTGATGTAGCAGATAAAATCGCAAGGTATGTAAGAAGCAAAACATAACGGTTTACAGAATATTACAACTAGAGGATACGGTAATGAATACAAATAAATTTATAAAAACTAAGACCTGTATCGAAAAGAATAACAACAAATTATTCCAGAAAAGTTTTGTCAAGAATTTTAAAAGACAGCGTACCGGTAAACCATTTACCACTAGATGGACCACAATTAGATAACCCAGTTGACATATCAACTCTAAACTTGTATTATATACAAAGTAAGGAATAAGATATGTCAGCAGGAACTACTGCTAATGCGCTTTTTAGGTCTTACAACGCTTTCGCAAATGCTACTGGATTTTGGAAAAACAGTGAATCCCTATGTTGCCGATGCCGAAAGTGGGTTGAATCATGTATCTTGGTCAACCGAATTGTACGGCAGCTGGCTTCCTTTACTCTTACGAATAATTTAATTTAATGATCGGCTTTTCACGAGGGCACATTTAAATGAGCATGCATCTAGTTGGACCATGGCTTTCTACCACAGGTAAGAAAAAAGGCAAAAAGAAATGGGCATCTGCCGAACACAAGCGTCGTGCTGAATTGGCACAGCAGCAGCAGCAGGCTCTCTATCAAGCCCATGGCATCGCAGCAAAGAAGGCCAAGCCTGCTGCAAACAATCGCACAGCTCTTGTTGGCTTGGCCAACAACAATACCCGCTATCAAGATCACATCAAACAGGAAGTGGTCAGTCATGAACCCACATGGGCGGTCTGTGCCAAACCACACACTCCTCGATATACAGGAACACGCATCATTGGCATAGCTGTCCTACATAAGTCTTGTTTGCAGCCGGTGTCTTCACAAAAAGAAGCAGAGGAAATTTCTAAAATGAGGAGGAACTAGGTTTTTTGCATTTATCAAAATGAAAGTCGCGGTTAGTTTTTAACAAACAGTTGTTAGATAACAATAAATAATTTCATGAATAACTCATTAACTAACAAAATCATAGCCTATCTTACTCTTTTAAGTGGGCTTTCTATCTCTGCAGTTGCGGTGTATTATTCAGTGGCTGGTCTAACAGCTATATTTTCTGCGGCTGCCATTCCAATTATTATTATGGGCGTGGCATTGGAAATCAGTAAACTGATAGCCACAGTTTGGCTCAAACAAAATTGGAAAATAGCTCCCCTCACAATTAAATCCTATCTTGTTGCTGCTGTTGTAGTACTCATGTTGATTACCAGCATGGGTATTTTTGGTTTTTTGAGTCGCGCACATAGCGATCAAAGTTTGGTAAGCGGCGATGTGTCTGCAAAAATTGCAGTCTATGATGAAAAAATTGCTGTTGAAAAAGAAAATATTGAAACCAATCGAAAAGCATTACAACAACTGGACGCTGGTGTTGACCAGCTTATGAGTAGGTCATCTGATGCACACGGTGCTGATCGCGCTGTTTTTTTAAGAAAATCACAGTCAAAGGAGCGTGCCAGATTATACGAAGAAATCTCAAAATCACAAAGCACTATCTCTAAATTAAATGAAGATCGAGCACCCATAGCTGCGGAATCACGCAAAGTCGAGGCCGAAGTAGGACCAATTAAATATATTGCAGCTTTTTTTTATGGCAGTACAGATCAAACTGTGCTAGAAAAAGCTGTGGTGTGGGTAATTTTGGCATTAATTTTAGTTTTTGATCCTTTGGCAATCATAATGCTGCTGGCAAGCCAACACAGTTTTTTAATGATGTCAGAGGCATACAATGCCACATCATCAACTGATCATGAGACGCCAGTGGCCGATAATCAAGACACATCGATTACCAACAATAAAGTATCAACATATGTTCAAAATGAAGAACAGCTCGATAGCGGAAAATGGAAGAATATAAGCAAAATTATTTCTGAAAAAGAATACCAAGAAGCATCTAGAGAAAAAATTAAAGAAATGGAAGATCGTTTGAAAGCGTCACACAACGAGCCCAACAATGCCGGCTAACATAACACTGGTAACTCCGCCGGACATTTACCAAAACGATCAAGAAAGCATTTTGTTTTTTGACCTAACTGAAAAAGAACAAGATGATGTAATACATTGGTTAAAAAACATTGATTTGAGTATCAATATTTATTTTTATCAAGGAGAGCCAAATGTTGCTTGGGTATTGCATTCATTGTCTAGTGCCAATTTTAAATATTGTAACCTGAACAATATGTCAGCTGTAACAAGTTATCTGGCTGGCTATATTTTATCAAAATCAAATGTCTTTTACAGCACCAACGATGTAAATGTTGCTGAACTATATAGCCATATTAATCTTAATAGAGTTACTGACGCCGTTGATTTTTTAGAAAGGATTTTTAGTGGAAAAGAATAAAACACATGCCTGTGACTTTTGCGGTAAATCAAAAGAGGATGTTGGCAAGTTAATTGTTGGCGATACCTCTGCAATTTGTAATGATTGCATTGAACTTTGCGTGAGCATATTAGAAGAAGAAAAAATTAAAAAATTCTCACCCGATGATGGAACTGCTGTACTCAACCCGGCCAAGATCAAAGAATACTTGGATGAGTATGTGATTGGTCAAGAATATGCAAAAATGGTTTTAAGCGTGGCAGTGTGCCAACACTTTAAGCGTATTTCTAATCCCAGCAAAGATATACAACTAGAAAAAACCAATGTGCTTATGTTGGGACCAACCGGCTGCGGAAAAACCATGCTGGCAAAAAAATTAGCAGATTATCTAGATGTACCGTTTGCCATTTGTGATGCTACCAGTATTACCGAAGCAGGCTACGTGGGCGATGATGTGGAAAGTGTACTTAATCGATTGATGTCAGTGGCCGATGGTGACCTTGAAAAAGTAAAAAACGGCATTATTTACATTGACGAAATTGACAAGCTCAGTCGCAAAGGGGAAAGCACCAGTTTAACTAGAGATGTAGGCGGCGAGGGTGTGCAGCAGGGTTTATTGAAAATGATCGAAGGCACTGTGGTACGTGTGCCCACTTCGGGAAAGAGAAAACATCCCCGAGGGGATATGGCCGAAATTGATACCAGCAGCATACTGTTTATCTGCGGTGGCGCCTTTGTTGGTCTAGACAAAATTATAAGCAAAAGATTAGGATCTACATCAACATCCGTGGGCTTCAATGCTGTTGTTACTTCAAGCAAGAAAGAAGATAAAAACTGGGACAAGACTGAAACTAAAGATCTTGTCACATACGGAATGATTCCCGAGTTTGTTGGCAGATTTGGTCTAATCACTCATGTAGAAGAATTGGTTGTGTCAGATTTGGTAAGAATACTCAAAGAACCCAAAAACAGTTTGATATTGCAGTATAAATACCTCTTTAATTTGGACGGCATTGAGATAGACTTTGACCAAGATGCACTTACAGCCATCGCGGAAAAAGCTAAAAATATGAAAACAAATGCGCGTGGGCTAAAAAATATCCTAGAAAAAATACTGTTACCTTATCAATTTGATGCAGTGGATTTGGTTGAACGAGGATTAACCAAACTAGTGATAAGTAAAGACACAGTGGACGGTGGGCCCGCGACATTGATTTTTAACAAAAATAAAGTAGAAAAAATATCATGAAAATATTTGTAAAGGATGGCAACGTGGATGGCGCTTTGAGAAAACTCAAAAAGAAAATTGAGGAAAGTGGCCGATTAATGGAAGTACTCAAAAGACAAGAGTATGAAAAGCCAACCACTATGAGAAAGAGAAAAGCAGCGGCTGCTAGAGCCAGATGGAAGAAAAAACTTAGAGATCAAAATCTTCCAAAATCAACAAGATAAACATTAATTTGACAAATTTCCTTAGATATAATAAAATACAAATATTAATTTAAACGGAAAAGATCAATGTCAAAACATTTGATGGTGGATTTAGAGACGTTGGCTGTGTCTCCTGATGCAGCCATTTTAACTCTCGGAGCTGTGCATTTTGATCCTATGTCACACGTCATGGGAGAAAAACTGTACATGCGATTTAATCTTGACGATCAAGACAAATTGAAAAGATACATTGATCCTAATACATTAGATTGGTGGGCCAAACAAGATCCTGCAATCATGGAAGAAGCTTTTAGTGATCATGATCGAGTGCCTGTAGCTGATGCCATAGATAAATTCCATAAATTTGCATGGGGATGTAAAGGATTTTGGTCACATGGTTCCGTATTTGATATCGTGATTTTGGAAAATCTTTACCGTCAATTAAAAAGAACTCCTCCCTGGAGCTTCTGGCAGATCCGTGATACCAGAACTATTTTTGATCTTGGTCATGATCCTGATATGCCTCAGGAAAGCAAACACGATGCCTTGCAGGATGCTATACGACAGGCTATCGGAGTACAAAATGTTTACAAGTCCCTTAAAAAATGAAAACACAATTTCAATTGTTAGTAGAATCTTTTGATCAGCCGCCCTATCCAAAGATTACACGCAGTGATTTAGGATACCAACAAACACAAGAGCATATACAATCAGAAGTTTCGAGATTGGTAGATATATATCGAGCACTTGAGTCGATTGATCAAAAGGCCAGATTGGTGCGCGATGGCATTGATCTTTATTTGCGTAGATATCAATCATATACTATTGAGTTTCAAATTGGATCGCATTATCGCCAATGCGGCGTTGATAAAAATGATTGCGATTTTGAGCATGTGATTCCTCAGGCCAAGATACGAGATATGTTGATACAAGGAAAGCTCACCATTGCACAAGCCATGAATCCTCCCACATGCCTTCTGCATCACGAACATCATAAAAGTCTTAAAAAAACCGGATGGGCTAGTAAGACACCTAGCCTATGGAACTTTTTTGATAGATATACTGCAATTTTTGATGCAACTTATGAAACCGCTTACGGACAACTAATTGAGAACCCGCATGATTGGACTTTGGAAAAACATTATGAATATTTTAATATTACTTAAACCAACCTAATTTTTTACCTTGAGCTATTCTGCGATCAGATTCAGCCCGGCTGCCTGGCAGTTTTGCAGCCCACAGTATTATCAAAGCAAAGAATAAGCCCAGTCCTAGACACAATTTCCAATTATGATTTTTCCAATAGATCAATATTAAACTGAAATCCATACTTAAAAACATGGCCCATTTGGCCAATGTGGGAAATACACGACCCTGTGACCAATTTTTAATAAATGGACCAAACAACTTATGGTTCAGCATGTAATCATGGAAACGTTTGGAGCTTTTGCTGAAACACCATGCTGCTACTAAACTGGGAGTACTCCATGGTAACCCGGGTACAAATGTCCCTAGATAGGCAATGCCTAAAAACAATATGCCCATTGTAAACCAAAATGCCTTTTTAATTTTTTCCATAATAGCTCCTTATAAATATTTATCGATTGACTATTATGCAATTTTCATTTACACTTGCATAATCTTAGATCTTTAGGAGTTTGCTGTGAAAATTTGGCATTTTATCAAATGGCAATGGAATAAATTTGAGCTATATGCAAAGTTTTTTTTAATTAATGCACTTTTAATGATTTTAACAGTGATAATTGCACTGCTTGGATATAAGAAAGCTGCTCTAGAACTGTATGACATCACCGAAGCAATGGCGATTGTGATTGTATTGTATTTTATTGTATGGGATGGTATTAAATTTTCATATGCACAGTATCAAAAAGATCAAGAGAGATTGATCAGCACCATTAAGGAATCCCATAACAAATGAAAATTTCCTTGGTTTCTGATCTGCATTTAGAAATGGCCTATCAAGAATTGTCTGGCGGAGAAGTTTTAATCTTGGGTGGAGATATTGCTGAGTCAAGGCATGTGCAGAATCACTTTCGCGCCGCCGAACTGTGTAGCCATGTGCCTTCTGTTGAACATCGCTGCTGGGATTTTTTCCTCCATGAATGTGCCAAATACCAAAAGGTGTTTTATGTGATGGGCAATCACGAACACTATCGAGGCAAATACCACGAGACCAAACAGCTATTGGAATCCATGATGCCCGCCAACGTGAGCATCTTGGAAAACCAAGCAGTGGAATACGAGGGCGTGATGTTCATGGGTGCCACTCTGTGGACTGATGTGAACCGAGGAGATCCCGTATCTGCACTGGCTATAAAACAGAACATGAACGATTATCGTGCCATCACAATGTTAAACAGCAAGCAAGAATATCACAAGCTGACTACGGACTATACCCAGGGAGTCCACCGCACCACTCTGGAGTATTTCAAGAAAACGCTGGAAGAGCATGCTCACAAGCCGTTCGTGGTAATGACACATCACGCGCCCAGCCGTCAAAGCATCCATGAAACCTACAAGCATGATTATCACATGAATGGCGGCTATGTTAGCGATCTTGATGATTTTATCTTGGATCATCCTAATATACACACCTGGACCCACGGCCACACACATACACCTTTTGACTATAAAATTGGAAACACACGAGTTTTGTGCAATCCGCGGGGCTATGTGCCCTATGAAGCAGACAACGGATTTGATCCACATTTTACTTTCGAGATTTAAATGATCAGTGTAAAGTTAGATAGAGAATATTATCATTTACAGGCCGATATGGAAAAATGGTGCACAGAAAATCTAGGTCCAGGCATGTGGGGGGATCTTGGGAAAATGCCCGATTGTATTTGGTCAATTGCCAGTAATTTTGGAATTACTTTTTTTACTTTTAGAACAGAAAAACAGGCCAGCATGTTTTTGTTGAGGTGGTGGTGAGTAAAAAAATAGTTAATATCCAGCCTTATATAGATAAGAAAAACAAAGAAAAGGCTGCTAGAGATAAAATTATAATACCATTCCCGAAATTATTTTTAAAAAATGGGCAATGGACCACAGAAAAACCCAAGGATAAATTATGAAATCTTGCTTTGTATATCAACCACAGGGATTGGGAGATATTATTTTTGTGCAAAAAATTGTACATCACTATAAATCCTTAGGATATCGAATTATTTTTCCCATTATTGAACATTACAAATGGGCTATTCCTTATTTTGAACAATCCAATGTAGAGTTTGTAGTTCTTACCAACGACAGAAAAGTTATTGAACCATTTGAGCACAGCGATCAAATTACCTATTTGATGCAATCTACAGATGCGTTATTCAGGCGACCTGTGCATGCTTTGGATTTTGTGTATCTTTCCTGCGGTCCGTCAACAATTGATTCAAATGAGATGATGACATCCAAATATGCTGTTTCAGATGTTGATTACAATGATTGGCAAAAATACGTAAAAATTAATAGGAATATTGAAACAGAATATAAACTGTTTTATGATATTTTAGGATTAAGTGATGGAGAAAAATACACTTTAATTAATGAAAAGAGCAGTTCGGAACATATATCAATCAATGATGCTCCGGGTAAAAATATTAGATTAATTAACATAGAAGGATATTCTTTTTTTGATTGGATTATGGTTATAAAGAACGCCAGTCGCATTATAACGATTGATACATCCATTTGTTATTTGGCCGAAGTTTATTGTTCAAAAAATATTGATTGCTATATTATTAATAGATACAATACTCCTAGCTTTGTAGATCTTCCAAAAATATTTAAGTTGCCCTGGAAATACTGCTTAAATAGCGGAGAGGTAAATTTAAATGCAAATATTTGATCAAATATTAATACAAGGAAGATTGTATCTTGGAGATTGTTTGGTAATGTCCGGAATGGTAAATTATTATTCTGATAGATGCGAAATGGTGCATCTTTCTGTTTTTCCTTGGCATTTCAAAACATTGACCTCACTTTACAAAGAAAACCCTAGAGTTCGAATAGTTCAAATCACCAGTCTGGATGATGAAAATCGCTATGTGATGCAAAATAATCTTTCTCGCATACGCGCTAACGAGTCGAGTCCATCAATAATTTATAAAAATATACTGGTTCACCCCTATTGGGATCTTTTTGTTTATGATTGGTATGAACTTCCTTATAGTACCAGATACAAGTATTTTAGAGTACCTGGATTTGTGGAGGGAGCCAAAGAACTGCATGATAAGTTATCCCAAGGAGATCCATACATCTTGATACATCGTAGACCGTCTCCTGAACTACCCGGAGGATTTCCAATGGATGTTGATTGTTTTAGAAAAATCAAAGGACTCCCTGATTATCGAATAATTGAAGTCACTCCTGACATCACAGATGACATGATGCAGTATGTGGAACTTATTAAAAATGCCAAAGAAATACATTGCGTAGGCAGTAGTTTTCATTGTTTAGTGGACGGCATGACCCAACATACCAATGCAGAACTATTTTATCATGATATAAGAAGATTCGCACTAATGCGTATTAATTCTAAATGGAATAATTATCGATGGAATATGGTAGAGTATGGTCCTGGTCTACTAGATAACGGGTCCGATATTCCATAATAGATCATAATGAAAAAGTTTGATTGTTGGCCTCCGCCAAAATGGACCGAAGTAATCATAACGTGGAATGATTTAATGTCACGCAATCAATCAGGAATTGTAAACAAAATGTTAGACTGGTTGTATGATCACCCTGGTGATGGATATCATTTACACGGATATAAAAGCACGGAAGGATTTGCTTTTAGATTTAAAAATCCTCAAGATGCTGTAATATTTGCCTTGAGATGGTCATGATTTTTAGTCATCTATGAAATTCAACGCTGGACAATCTTTTGAGGAATGGGCCATGCAGGTAAAAGCATATGAATACAAACTGGCCCTTAAAAAAATAGCTCAGGGCAAAGATTACCAACAAGTGATGGAAGACATGAGTCGCAGAATCGTGCAAAAGCTAAATCATGCTAGAATATTGTTAATTAAAAATACTTAATCACTTGACTGCACGGTGTTTTTTCAATTATAATAAATAATGTTGTAAAAGACCTATACGGATTTTACACACACGGGCATAGGGCCCATTTGATTCAACTTACTTATTAAAGGAGATTAATATGAATCAGTTAGTTCGTTTTGACACTAATACTTTGAACATGCTAAACAAGGCATTGCTGGGTTTTGACCATTTGTTTACTGATTTCGAACATCGTTTTGCTAATCAAATTAACAGTAGCTATCCGCCGTATAATATTTTAAAAGTTGACAAGGATACTTACGAGATCCAAGTTGCCGTTACCGGGTTTGATCCAGCGGAAATTTCCGTTGAAATCGACCAAAATCAGTTGATCGTGAAGGGTGAAATTAAAAGCGACAAGGAAGACGAGGTCCAATATATTCATCGCGGACTGGCTGGGCGTAACTTTACCAGAGTGTTTCCGCTTGCGGAGCATCTAGAGGTACGCGAAGGAACCATTAAAAATGGTGTACTCAGTATCAGAATTGATCGAGTAGTTCCTGACTCTTTAAAGCCTCGTTTACTTAAGATTAAAGCTCTTTAATCGTTGCGGAGAGAGTGGAGATAACTCCACTCTCTTTCTATATCAAATCAAAAAAACGGAGTACACATGACCGACGTTGAGGTAAAGAAAAAAGACAGTGTAAAAAATCGTATCAAAGAACCCAAAAAATACAAGGTAGTTGTGCTCAATGACGATTATACTCCCATGGATTTTGTGGTGGCTATATTGATGCAGATTTTTAGACATTCCGAATCTCAAGCCATGTCTTTGACCTTGCAGATTCACAACGAAGGTTCTGCTGTAGCTGGAATTTACAACTACGAAATAGCAGAACAAAAAGGAATTGAAGCCACTGGTGTAGCTAGAGAAAATGGTCATCCTTTGCAAATCAAGGTGGAATCAGAATGAGTTTGAAAGATTTAACCAAAGACAGCCATACTGCCGCAGAAAAAACCAAATTTATGAAAGCGGCATTTCAAGGTCGCATGACTCAATCGATATGGGCCGATTGGACTTATCAAAAAACATTATTTTATAATGCCATAGAAAGTTCTGCTAGCGCGGTAAATTTATTATTAGGAATGAATGAGTTAAAGAGAACATTCCTATTGTTGGAAGATTATAAAGTCATGGCAAAGGCCGAAACGGCCACCTATTACAAAAAAAGTGTTATCGAATATTATCAATATATCATGAATCTATACCCTGACAAGTCACGTATCATGGCACATTTATATACATGGCATATGGGTGATTTGCACGGCGGTCAGATGATTAAAAAGATTTTACCATTCAGTCATCTCAGTTTGGAATTTACTCGGCCGGAAGAATTAAAAATAGCCATTAGAGAAAAACTCAATGACACCATGGCAGACGAAGCTAATACAGCATTTAAATGGGCAATCAAGATGATGGAAGAATATGACAACCAGTTTGATATTTGATAAAGTAGAAAATTTTTCAAACGAGTTGCTGGCGCGTCTCAATTCCACAGGCATAAGATTGGATCACAATGATCAAAGATTTCCCTGGAATGATTTGGTTTTCATAGGCGACAATTATCGTAGAGCGCATCTCAATATCGTAGATGCCAGAGAAGAAAAAAATCTTCTAATGATGCACTGTTGTATTTTTCCGCACATAAACGACCCCAGCCCCATATTTGGATTAGACATCATCGCGGGACCTAGCAGGATCAGTGGAGCGTTCCATGATTTTTCCAGCGCTGGCAATCCGGATCATTTTATGATCAAATGGTTTGATCAACGAGCAACTGACTTGAACTGGAAAAAACCTAGACAGCTTCCGGATTGGGCTCTAAAAATTTTTAGTCCTGCCATGATAGCTGCCGGAGCCATGAATAGTGAAACAGAAATAAATCAACTTATCTCAGTGTCTTTGATTAATTTAGAATATTATCTAGATAATGTAGGAGCCACCATGCGACCTGGTAAGAACTATACAGCAGAACAGAATCGCTATTGCCACTATCAAAAACAAAATCCTCATAATCCTAGAGTGATGCAGAGCCTAGGACTCAGCGAAGATGATGCACTCAGTTATGTTGAGGAAGTGATGTTTCCGGAAATACGTTAACAGTAAGGACCGCCGTCGTGCACATGATGATGTCCCAACGAATGGATTAATTCTCCAATTTCATTAAAGATCTTTGCCGAAAAGAACTCTTTTAGTTCAAGGAAGGCCAACGCTTCTTCAACGGTATGGAAAAGATAGACTCTAGTGGATAAATGTCCTTCATCCCATTTGTGTGTTTTGACATGATATTTCATAGACTTATCCTTTGTTGAACATATTTACCCAAATTTTATTGGTTCTTTCTGTGTAGTTATTTAAATTGCGTTGATTTAAAAATACGTTGATCTGTGGAAATTGATAGGTTCTGTACATGACGTCGGCCAGTTGATCGCTGTTGGTAGGATCAGCATTGAAAAATCTACTGGACCAAGGAATTTCCTTAGTTCCAATTATAGGCACTCCTTGACTGATTAGATCTGCACTGACAATATTAAAGGTTTCGCTGAAATTGCATTGTAAACCCATATCCATGCTGGCGCATGTTTTCAAAAATTCTTCTCTCGGTGTCCATTCATGAGTGATCAATTGATGATTGTATTCATGCAACTGTTGAAACGATCCATAAAGATTATGCAGAACAGGATCACCCTTCATTTCGATTCGCCCGCCATTGATATGAAATCTCAATTGCTTACCAATTCGGTTGGCAAATTTGATTGAGGCAAAGGCCTGTAGCAAATGATTTTTCAACAAACGAACCGCGCCAAAACAGGCAACGTCTATCCAATACTTGTCACGCCTGTAACTTTTATGCTTATAGTCTTGCGGATAATAATTGGGCATATAAATTACTCGGGATTCGGTTTGTTCTTTGCACCAGTTATTGCGTGTTTTTAAATATTCCCGTATTTCGCCTAGCATTCTAGGAGCATTAATTCCTATTACAATGTTAGCAAAGTCTGAGTAATCACCCAACCAATCCATGGCTATTCCTTCGCCGGACATGAAAGGAAGTTCACTGTGCAAACGAACTATCCATTTTACCGTTGGATGCAGTTTGGTTAAAACTGCAAATTTTGAAGGAACCACCCACAATGCTTCCAGTATAACGTGCGTGGGTTTGTGTCGTGAAACTAGTCTATCTATGCAGTTATTATCGATAGCTACTTCTATCTCAGCATCGACTCCGGAATTTACCAACATTTCCTGCATGAATTTGGCAGAATTATAAAGTCCTGTACTAAGACCCAATGGACTGTGTTTGATGGGAATAAAATCTTCTCGGCGTTTGAGAATGAATAAGATGCGTGTGTCCATGGTAAACCTCACAATGACGTAGTATTTATAAGAGGCATCATTAAGATCTTATTACAGCATATATTAATCCAGAATTCTTTTAATATTTTCTACATAATCACTGCAAATTCCAAAACAATTTACATTTAAATTTTCAAAAGATGGATCATGCCATTCTGGCATCACCATGATACTTTTGTTTGTTAATTCTTTTCCAGGATAAGTCCATATATATTTTTTACTTGTTATCACAAAATCATCTTCTTGATGCCAAAAAAAGTTTAAATCATCTTCATTGGTTAACCAATGTAATGCTTGTAAATTTTTAGCATGTATCCAAAGTTTTTCACTATGGTCTGATAAAAAATTTTTGTTTATTACATACTGAGCATCATCGTGTCCTAGCATTAATTTAGATCCGATAATTCGTAGATCAATTTCACAATCAAATCCTTGATTAATTGCTTTTGCAATTTGTTCTGGATGATTCTCAATATTTTTGTCCGGGCCTTGAGTAAGACCTCTGTGTGCTATTAACTGCATTTTATCCTCGATTTTATTTTTATAAATTATAATTTTTTAAAAAATAATTTAAATCTTCAGGAGTTCCAAGCCCCCACATTTTATCAATCTGTTTAATTCTAATTTTTTTATTATCTTGTATTGCTTCATTATATACAGGACAAACATAAAATTCATTATTGACACGGATATTTTTTTGTATCATTTGTTCTGCATATTTGACATAATCGCTTCCTTTGGTCCAATAATAAATTCCCACTGTGGCATCGTTACTTATAACTTTTTTCTCGGCCACTTCAGAAACAAAACCATCTTTACCAGTTTGAGCATAACTCCATTTAGGATGATGAGATTTAAAAGTTAAAATACCCCCATCTATATTATCAGCTGAAAATGCATACATACATTCGTTGCTGTTCCATTCTACATACTGATCACTATTTGCTATCAACAATGGATCATTATTATTAATTAAATCTTTAGCAAGTAAGGTTGTGCATGCTGCTCCTTCTGTAACTCCATCTATTTGTACGATATCACAGTTTGGCGCTATTAGATTTAATAGATATTTTAAGTTATACTTTTTGTAGTGTTCTTTTTGAACTAAGAAAATATAATGAGATTCTAAATTGAGATTATTTACTACAACTTCAATCATAGGTTTTCCGTTAACCTCGATCAATGGTTTAGGAAATGTATAACCTGCATGAGCAAATCTACTGCCTGCTCCCGCCATAGGAATTAATACATTCATTTTTTTATTTCTCCAGGGAACCCTGTTCCTATCAACTACATTTAAAATATCTATAGCTTCTTGTATTTTTTCATTTGTTAGATCAGCGGTATCGATTACAGGAATCAAATAGGCTCCGCTATCTAATGCTCCTTGACGACCAATATGACTATCTTCAATAATTACTGTGTTTTTTGGAAGGCTGTTGCATTCTGTCATGCACTTCCAGTACATTTCTGGGTAGGGTTTGGCACGCTTGACATCTTCATTGCTAACAAAATAATCTACAAATTCTATTATGCCTATACTTAAAAGTGATAATTTGATTGTTTCTCTTATACTATTGCTAGCTACAGCAATTTTAAAATCTTGTTTTTTTAAATTAGAGAATATTTCTATTAACTTTTGATCCTTGGAAAATTTTTTAATTAAGTCAAAAGTTGCAGTTTGTTTGTCTTGCCATATTTGATTAAAATAAAATTTCTCTAATTCTTTGCGTTCAGAAAGCATTTCTAATTTTTTAGTGGTGCTTAACCCGTCATAATAGCTCAAATGTTCTTCTCGAGAAATTACATATTTTGCTCCGACTTTTTCTAAAGCAGAATTAAGAGCATAAAAATGCAAATCTCTACTTTCAATTAGGACTCCGTCTAAATCAAATATAATTAATTTATTCATTATTTGATATATCTGCCATTTCCGGGGTCGTGCAACATGTTTACTGTGCTGCAAGTACGGAGTATTATTAAAAGATTTCTAAACATTGTTTATCACCATATAAAATTTTCTTTATAATATTCGACAATTAGTTTAAGTTCAAAATCAAAATTTGCTTTAGGCTTCCACCCTAGTAATTGTAATTTAGAATCGTTGACTGCATAGCGAACGTCTTGACCCGGACGTGTTATATTTAGATCTAAATATTGTTCAGGCGATCCTGTTAATCCCATTAATTTAACAATCTTGTTAGCAACGACAATATTTTGTTCTTCAAAATTTCCTGATATATTATAAATCTCATTGGTTACTCCTGAATGTATAATAGTAATTATTGCCGAGGCAGTATCGCTAGCATGTAACCAAGTCCTATAAGGCATTCCCTTATCGTGCAAAGGAGCAGACTTTCCTAAATTAAGATATTTAATAGTATGAGGAATAAATTTTTCTGTATACTGACCTATTCCATAGTTATTAGTAGGGCGAACAATCACATATGGAATTTTATAAGTTCTAGCCCAAGCGCCAATCAACATGTCAGCCGCTGCTTTGGTTGCGGAATATGGGTTACTTGGTTTCAATAGATCGTTTTCGGTATGAGCTCCTTCGACTAAATCGCCGTACACTTCATCTGTAGAAAAATGCAAAAGCGTAGGCATACGAAATTTATGTTTTTCTTTAATTAAATTTAAAAGATGATGAACTCCACCGATGTTACTACGAACAAAAACATCACTCGATGCAATAGAATTGTCTACATGAGTCTCTGCCGCGGTATTTATAACATAATCACATTCGTAAATAACATCAATGTCATTTATGTCTTTTTCTTCAAATATAAAACGATCATAATTTAAGAGTTCTGGCAGTAAATTCCAGTTAGCCGCATAAGTTCCTTTATCAATTCCTCGAACATACCAGCCCTGTTCAAGACAAGCCTTAGTTACGTGGTAACCTATAAATCCTAAACATCCTGTAATATAAACTACCTTCATTACTGATCCTTTTTTTAATTTTTAATCCCGATCTATACTGTTCAGTTTGGAATGAACCCTATATGACTCATTCCACTAAACATATGATTTCATAAATTTATCAACTATTTCACCAATGTAAGCAATTTGCTCTGGACTTATTACCGGACTGGTTCCATGAAAGAAAGTATGTGTCATAGTATAAGTGGCGACAGGGAAATTATCTCTTGCTTGAACGGGATTCATCAGATGACTATATGCCGGCTGCAACATAATATTTCCAGCAAAGTAAGGGCGAGTTTGAATTAAATTTTCCTCTAAAAAGTCAACTAATTGTGTACGATTGAATGGAGCATTTTCACGTATGGTAAGAGGAAAAGCAAACCAACTGGGATCGCTTTTTTCTTGTGCTCTTGGAAGATAAAAGAATTCTTCATATTTTTCATAGATATTAAACAACAATTGATAGTTTCGCTGTCTTAAATTATGAATTAGAGGAAGTTTTTTAATTTGTTCTAATCCTATAGCGGCTTGTAGTTCTATAGGTTTCAAATTAAAACCAATTTCATCGTAAACATACTTGTGATCAAATATTTCTCCAGGCATTTCTGGAATCCATTCGTTAAATCTTTTGTTACAGGTTCCGTTCTTGAGTTTATTTGCCTTGGCCCCTACACAATAACATCCACGTCCCCATTCACGAAAGCTACGTATAATATTATGCTGATTAGGATCGCTGGTTGCAACAAAGCCGCCTTCTCCCATGGTCATATGGTGTGCAGGATAAAAACTGCAAGATGCCATGAACCCAAAACTTCCTAATGGCTGCCCGTCGTACGTTGTTCCTAGACCGTCGCAGCAATCTTCAAGAAGAACCATATCATACTTTTTAACCAGTGCCATAACGTCATCCATGTTAGGAGGATTGCCCAACACATGCGCAAATGTAAAGACCTTGATATTGTGTTTTTTGATTAGTTCTTCAGCTTTGGTCAAATCAACATTTAACGTTTTAACTTCGATATCTAAAAATACTGGTTCAAAGCCCATCTGCAATGTGGGATTCAAAGTGGTAGGAAACCCTGCAATAGGCATTAACACCTTTGTACCTTTAGGAAAGTTATAACCTCTTTTACTGGTCAAAGATGCCATCATTAAAAGATTAGCAGAAGATCCGCTGTTGGTTAATATTCCTAGTTTTTTGCCGAACTGTTTAGGAAATACGTTTTCAAATCTTACTCCGCAATTCCCCATCACTAACCAGCCCTTCAGTAAGGCCTCGACTCCTGCCACATACTCAGAAGAATCAAATAACGCGCCGGCGTAATTGACAAAATCTTTTCCTGCTACCCAAATTTTCTTTTTTTGTTCTTCTTCGATATAACTTCGAACTTGATCTAAAATCTCTTTCATTTTTTTCCTTATTTTTTATAATTTACTACTAATTAAAAAACTGTAGATAATCTTTTATGTTATAGATTTTTTTGTCTATTGTCAATCTTTATACATTTTGAAAAAACAAAAAATGCTTTATACATTTTGCATAGTTTCCCAATCTAATGAAATAAATACATACATAATTATTTATATAGCACAAAATAAAAAACCTAAATGATTGGTATCTATCACTACTTTGGAAAACAATTCAACCATTGTGGAATAAGTAGATCGAGAGTTTATTATTACAAAATGTTGCAGAGACGTGCGGTTGTAAAATAATTTGCTATTGCAAATACCCAATAAATATCATAAACTATACAATTAATAAAAAGGAAAATAAATGACAGTGAAAAACTTTACTACTATGGGAACATTTGGCGATACTATATATAGCCTGTGTCTAATGAAAATGTTAGGCGGAGGTAATTTATATGTAAAATTAGATGCGCTCGATAATTTTTGTAAAACTGTGATTGGGTGGCCAAGTGCTGGCTCAGCTGTTGGTAGATACACACAAAATGATTACGAAAGTATTAAACCTTTGCTAGATGCACAAGATTATTTGCATGAAGTGGCAGTTTGGAACGGTCAGCAGGATGACCATATTCAACTATTAGATCATTGGAAAATGCATCTCGTTAAAGGTTGGCAAGGAAATCAAACGGAATGCTATGCATTAACAATGGGAATGAACATTCATGATCCTGCGATACGCAAGCAATTATTAATTGACCCTTGGTTAACTCCGGTTGACCCTATTAAGATTCCTGGAAAATTATATGTAGTGAACCGCACTTCCAGGCATCATCACGGCGTTACGCCCAGCGAAGAATGGTATACATGGGTCAAAAATGGATTGTGTGATTACGGTGTATTCACAGGTTCTAGAGAAGAGCATTCTGATTTTGAAAATTTATTTAACACCAAAATTGATTACTATCCAACAAAAAATTTATTAGAATTGGCACAAGTCATTCAAGGATGTGAGCAATTTATTGGAAATCAAAGTGTTGCACTGAGTATCGCTATTGGATTAGGCAAAAGTTATCAATGTGAAGTTCGTAAAGATTATGAGCGCACACGAACTCCACATGGCGGCTACGGTGATACGTGGTTTCCTCGGGTCAACGGATTTTATTTCTAAAGGATTAACATGCACGCACTTATTACATTTCATAATGAAAAATATCAACCACTTGCCGATTTAACCTGGGATCAAAACAGGTTGATGTATGCAGCCATTCACGGGTATGGAGCACATTGTAAAACAGACGATTTTATTGGCGTCTATGGAGTTGGATTAGAAAAAATTCATTTTACCAAACATATTCTTGAAAATCATCCAGAATACGAATGGGTTTGGTGGACCGGTACTGACACAATGATCACGAATTTTTCAACACGCATTGAAGATCGCATTAACAATAACTATCATTTTATTGTTAGTGTAGACATTAATGGTATTAATGCTGATAGTTATTTGGTTCGCAATACGCCCGAAGGTAGAGGATTTATCGACGACATTATTTCGATACAAGACGAGGCAGTTCAGCATTGGGACCATGAACAATGGGCTATGTGTAATCTTTTGGGATTCCCTGGAACTGGGCTGCCGGGATGGCCTTTTGGTAGAGATTTGCAAGTTGCAGAAAAGTATAGAAATATAGTAAAACTTATGCCGCAAAGATACATGAATGGTTTTAATTATAAATTATATAGACAGTATGCAGTACATCGTGACAGGTTAGATTTTGACGGAAATTGGCAGTTTGGCGATTGGTTAATACATTGGCCTGCAACGAATTTAGAAACCCGGATTCAATTAGCAAACTATTATAAAGATTACATAATCCAATAGTTGCAAAACTTATAAAAAGACATACAAATATAATATATTTAAGAACAACAACTAAATTAAATCCACATAGCTAATTTATGAGTATATATCAATGAAAATTTTTATCACTGGTAGTTCGGGGTTTATAGGAAAGAATCTTGTTAAGTTTTATAAAAATTATACGATTTTTGAATTCCGTAAAGGCATGAACATCTCTGATGAAATACATAAGTTTGATCCTGATCTAATTATTAATTGTGCTGCTGAGATTTACAATAGTGATGTCATGTTTGAAACTAATGTAGACTTAGTTCGTAAATGTCTGGAATATGTAAAAAAAAATCCGTTAACTAAAATGATACAATTGGGATCAAGCTCAGAATACGGAACTTATGATAAAGCCACGAGTGAAACAGATGTTTTAAAACCTGAAAATATATATGCAGGAACCAAAGCTGCTGCTACTGTTCTGTGCCAGTCTTATGCAATCTTGTATAATTTAGACATAATTATAGTGCGTCCATATAGTCCGTATGGTCCTGGAGACACATCCCATAGATTATTTCCGTCACTATGGAGGTCTTTTATACTTGATGAACCTATGACGTTGGTCCAAGGAGTTCATGATTTTTGCTATATAGATGATTTTATCGAAGCTTTGGATATAATAATTCACAGCAACAAACGGATTCCTGGAGAAATAATCAACATTAGTTCAGGAATACAAATCAGTAACCAACAGTTACTTACTGCATTTAAAACTGTTACTGGGCGCGACGGTAAAGTTACCGTCGTTGATACATTTGTAACGCCTTTGATCTGGCAAGCCAATATTGAATATATAAGACAAAAGTATCAATGGAGCCCGAAAGAAACATTGCACAGTGGTATTAAGAAGTTTTTAAAGAGAGCAAATTATGAATAAAGCAGACTTAATCAATTTTGAAACTGAGATAGGCAATCTTTTTAATGCCGCTAAAATTAGAGCTCCAATTCATCTATACGCAAATAATGAAGAAAACATCATGAACGTTTTTGAAAAAATTGATTGTGAAAAAGATTGGGTATGCTGTACTTGGAGGAATCACTATCAAGCATTGCTTAAAGGTATTCCGGCAGATTTGCTTAAAGAAAAAATCATACAGGGCAAGAGTATGGTTATGAATTTGCCCGAATACAAGTTTATCTGTTCCAGTATAGTTGGAGGAATTCCTAGCATTGCAACAGGGCTTGCCTTAGCAGCTAAACTTAAAGCCAGTAATGAGCACGTATGGTGTTGGGTTGGAGATATGAGCGCAGAAACCGGCGCATGGAGCGAAGCTTATCGTTATGCAGTCGCTCAAAATTTACCAATCACATTTGTTGTAGAAGATAATGAACTTAGCGTAATGACCCCTACTCACGAAGTATGGGGATCTCATAAATGGTATCTGCCTGAACAGGATTTACAGTACTACGAGAGCTCTCATCTTATATATTACAAATACAAAAATCAAAAATATCCTCATGCAGGAGCCGGAGTGCGAGTTCAGTTTTGAAACAAATAAAGGACAATAATGGCAACTACTCAAGAATATAATAATGCTTTAAAAAGAGCAATGAATTGGTTAGCAGAGCAAAATGACACTATTTTTTTAGGTCAAGCAGTGTCTTACGCAGGTACAGGATGTTATGAAAGCCTCACGGAGGTTCCTGATAGTAAAAAATTAGAATTTCCAGTGGCAGAAAATTTGCAAATCGGAGTCAGTACAGGGTTAGCACTTAACGGCTATGTTCCCATTAGTATAGTTCCTCGTTGGAATTTTTTACTATGTGCTGCGGATCAAATTATTAATCATCTTGATAAGATGCCATTAATGAACGAAACTTGCCAACCCAAGGTAATAATTCGTGTTGCAGTTGGATCTGAAAATCCAGTGGACCCTCAAGATCAACACAAGGGAAATTTTTCACAAGCATTTAGATCAATGTGCAAAACTATGCGTGTTGTAGAGCTTACTGATCATACTCATATTGAAGAAAAATATAAAGAGGCATATTCACATTCTCTTAGTTCCATTATGGTAGAATTTCCTGATTACGGCAAATAAAACATCTATAGTAAAAAATCTTATAATAAATATAGAAAAATTTCAAGGAGTAAATTAAATGACAGGAATTTCTTTTTGTGTCCAGACCGGAGGACAAACAGATCATATAGTCCAGCGCTGTATTGATAGCATAACCAATTTAAACATTCCTGAATATGAAATTATTATTTGTGGCGGAGATACTACCTCGATTGAATTAAATGATATCGTTAAACATATACCATTCGACGAACACACTAATATCCGTTGGATAACTAGGAAAAAGAATATTTCTGTATTAGCAGCAAAATACGAAATTTGTGTTGTTTTTCATGATTATATAATTTTTGATAAAGATTGGTATAATGGATTTAAAGAATTTGGAACTCATTGGGATATTTGTCATCATCAAACAATACAGCAAAATGGAATGAGAACAAGTGGATGGAGAGTACAACAATATCCCGGACTTCCTCATATTTGTATGATACCCTATGATGTAGAAGGTTTAGAACAATTTATGCCTATACAGGGAAACTATTTCTGTATTAAGAGAACTAGATATTTAAAAGATCCACAAGATGAAGCATATGTAGGATATGTTGCAAGTGACATGGAATGGAGTCGAAGGATAGTTCCAACTAGCCATATACGATGTAATCCAAAATGTATCGTTATTGAAGGTAAAGAAATGAACGCACAAGACTTTGCAGCCACTAGACATGCGATTCAAGAGGCGTTACAATATGAACACGTTTTCCAGCAATTAAGAAATTGTCATGTAAAAAACTTAATTCTTTAAAACATGTCAATCAATAAAAAGAAAAAAAATGAAAATTTATGACTGTTTTACGTTTTATAACGAGCTTGATATTCTAGAACTGCGTCTCTCCGAGCATTATGATCACGTTGATCATTTTGTTATCGCCGAAGCTAGCAAAACACATCAAGGAAGAGATAAACCATATTTTTTACAAGAAAATTGGGATAGATTTAAAAATTTCCACGACAAAATTATTCATATCAAAGTAGATGATATGCCTACACATCCTAATGCATGGGTTCCTGAAAATTTTCAAAGAGAAGCGCTTTCCAGGGGATTAACTGGTACAGAAGCTAATGATATCGTAATAATCTCTGACGCGGATGAAATAATGAGAGCTAATGCGTTCAATATTATAAGAAATAGTGAATTTAAACTTTATACGTGTAGATGCCCTATATTTTATTTTAAACTTAACTACATGATGATTCATCCTAATGCCTTTTGGATTAATCATGTAGCCGTACGAGCAGGCTTAGGATATTCTCCACAAACTTTAAGAAATATGACACATCAATTCAGTTCTATGCCTTACGATTATGTTAACAATGATATTTGCACAATACCACACGGAGGATGGCATTTTACTTATTTTGGAAATTCTGAACATGCTGCAAACAAACTACGAAATTTTGCACATCAAGAGTCAATTCACCTAGCTGATAAGGTATCAACGGACGATTTTATCAAGCATAAAAGAGGCCTCGACTCTAATTGCGACGAAAGATTTGAATATATAGTTATAGATGAATATTTTCCAGAAACCATTTTAAAAAATAAAGAAAGATGGAAAGACTATATTATTCCCAATGCAACTGCACAAATCAAAGATTATCTTCCGGGATTAAAATAATTTTCAATACTTTTACACATTCCGGAACTACTGATAACAAACTAGAATATTATTTCCGGAATCAGACTGACTTAACAATTCTTAAAGGAGAATAAATGGAACACTTTTATCAAAATATCGATGGGTGGTTTAGTTATGAATGGCTTTATAAACAGGCTGTTCAGGAAGCACAAGATGGCGCAGTTTTTGTAGAAATAGGATCATGGAAAGGAAGAAGTAGTGCCTTTTTAACTGTTGAAGCACTAAACAGCGGAAAAAATATTTCTGTTACATGTATTGATACCTGGATGGGCAGTAGTGAACATCAAGAAGGCGCAGAATGCCAAGATGAAACGGTTATAAATGGTACACTGTATCAGACCTTTGTCAAAAACATGAAACCGGTTTGGGGGAAATTCCATCATCTTAGAATTGATAGCGTTGATGCTGCTTCGTTGTTTGATGACAATAGTGTAGATTTTCTTATGATTGACGCTGCACACGAAACTGAATTAGTGATTCAAGATATTGAAGCTTGGCTACCAAAAATGAAAAAAGGTGGCATGATGACCGGTGACGACTGCTGGATTGGATCCTCTCCTAGAGTAGCGGCAGAAAAAGCATTGGCAAAGTACGGAGTACAATTTCCAAATAATCATTTTGTTGCAATTATTAAGTAACTATGGAAATAATACAAAGGAAAAAATGCATATTATCCGATAGCGACAATATCGAACATGTCTTCACTTTTGAAAAATTTCCTATTCGTATTACTTCTACAGATTCTCTAGATCAATCTACAGATCAATTTGAAGATATGGTTTGGGGATCTTCATCTTTAGGTCAAATTCAATTAATTAATTTACTAGATCCAGATATAATTTATTCTAACTATCATAGTACCGGAGTGATTGGGAAAATCTGGACCGAACATCATAAGAAATTTTTTAATTTTATTAATCTAGAGCCTAATTCAAAAATATTAGAAATTGGAGGGGGCAGTGGAAAACTTGCCGAACATTTTTGTGAAACCGATAAAAATTTCGAATACGAAATTATAGAACCGTCAAACAAATCAACCATCAGTGATTCTCGATTTAAATTTACACAAGGATTTTTTGAAAATTATAAATTTGATAAAAAATTTAATATTATAGCGCACTCTCATTGCATTGAACATACTTATGATCCTATTAAATTTCTTAATAAAATTAATGATCTTTTAAATTACGGTGATTATCAGTACATTTCTATACCTAATATGAAATATGGGTTGGAAAATAATTCTGCCAACACTTTAAGTTTTGAACATACTTTTTATATAGATGACAATGTTTTAGAGTACTTGCTAAACAAAACAGATTTTAAAATCGAACATAAAATCATCGAAGAACACTCTATTTTTGTAAAAGCGGTGAAAGAAAAGATTAAAAAACCTGTAAAGCCTGATTTTTCTTATATAAAAGAATTGTTTGTTAAATATGTAGATAATTTACACAACGAAGTTTCTGAGATTTCTAATAAAATAAAGGACAAAAAGTTTTATTTGTTTGGAGCACATATGTTTTCCTTAGTTTTATTAAATCTCGGATTAGAATCAAATTTATTAGAATGTATTTTAGATAACGATAAACAAAAACAAAATAAAAGAATGTACGGAACCAAATTTCTTATTAAGTCTCCGGAGTGCTTAGTCAATCTAGAATCACCTATCGTTGTATTACGTGGGGGAGTTTACACGGAAGAAATTAAACAAACTATTTTAAAAATAAACTCTACAACGGTATTTGTATAACATGAATATAATAATTCCAATGGTTGGGTTAGGATCTAGATTTCAAAAGGAAGGTTATACCCTACCTAAACCTTTGATCGAGGTCGCAGGAAAAACACTGATAGAACATAGTATCGATAGCTTTAATGTGCCGGGTAAATTTATTTTTATTACTAGAGACTTTCATAATGCAGAGCATAACAAAGTGCTTTCTTCAGTTTTGAAGAAGAAACGCCCA
>Ga0208741_10000161_pt1 | contig 37014 bp, 62 predicted proteins | sample CryBogCBE03Jun09_FD_184576 | JGI IMG/M metagenome (GOLD analysis project Ga0208741, IMG submission 184576) | Freshwater microbial communities from Crystal Bog, Wisconsin, USA - CBE03Jun09 (SPAdes) | ecosystem: Environmental > Aquatic > Freshwater > Lake | place: Crystal Bog, Wisconsin, USA...
ATTTGGGAACTTGCCAAAAAGGCTGGAATAAATCTAACACCTGCTCAATTTTCAGGTGTACTAGAGGATGAAGTTGATGAATTTACGCTAGAAGATTTCGCCGAGTTGATTGTTCGGGAATGTTCCAAACTGGTAAAAGCCAGACTAAATCATATTCCCGATAATCAAGATGATTGGGACGGACACAATTACGGAGAAACTGCCGCAGTATATGGAATATTGGACACATTCCAAGAACACTTTGGTGTTGATTGCGACCCCGAGAACTCTAAATTCGGAGTTGAAGAATGAACAAGTTTGCTGTTGGTGATGTACTGGATGTGAGCCAAGAGTTTGCTATCTATCGTGAAGCCATTGTTGAAGATGTATTCACTAAAAAGAATGGTAGTGTATATGTGAAGGTTCGTGGAGTGTTGGCTGATGGCTCTTTGTCAAAGAAGCAACACGATGTATGGGAAGATGCCGCTGGCGTCTCAAAGATACGATAACATTTTGGAGTTGAATGATGTTTCCTAATTTGAAAATTATTGGTCGTGGCACTGACCCCAATATCAACAACCACGCAACAATTGCCTTGGACAAGAGTGTGCTCGGTGGTCTTGACCGCGATCGGCCAGCCGGTGGTTATCCTGCTGGCCAAGAACAAGCCATTGCTGAAATGCGTCAACGAGTGGCAGAATACGAAACCCTACACGGAGAAGTAAAATGAACACCAAACAAATTGAAATACTCGAAGATCAAGCCAGTCTGTATGCCAGTCGGCAAACAACTGACCCAGATGAATGGGAATTTATTTTCCGTAAAAAGTTCGCCGAGTTGATTGTCAAGGAATGTGTTGAACAACTGGTCAAAGAAGGCGATGCTTGGGAACAATTCTCTCGCAACCCTCCCGAAGGCCAAGAGACTAACGCCGGACACGCATTGTTTGCCGCATACAGGTTGAAGGAAGATGCTGTATCTAGATTAGAAGAACATTTTGGAGTTGAAGAATGATATTAGAAGATTTGGAATATATTTTTAAACCGCAGATTGAAGAAGGTACAACCAAGTTGTATTTTATGTTGATTGATGGTGCTGACTTAAAAGAAGTTTATCGCCATCCTGCCAGTGACATGGCCAGTCTTGTGCCCATGTTGGATAACTTTCAATACGATGGCACCGAAGGTCGTATGCCGAGATTTGTACAATGAACGAACGAATTCAAATACTTGCCGATGAGGCTTTTAAGGGATTGGGAACCAATCCTGTCTACGCTACTGCAATGATTTACGCAAGCAAAGAGTTAGAAAAGTTCGCCGAGTTGATGGCTCAAGAAGCGGCTGATGTTGCCTACAACACTTACTGGAACAATCCCGACAAGGTTAGAGGAGCACATCTTAAACAAGCAATCAAACAACATTTTGGAGTTGAAGAATGAGCTTAGATGTAGATTTGATGGTCACTCAACCCACTAGTGTGTACAGTGGAAACATAACACACAATTTGGGTAAGATGGCTAGTGAGGTAAAAGTAGGTATAGGTGCTAAGATAGACCTATACACTATTTTGTGGCGTCCTGAGGAACTTAATTTTAAGTTTGCTAGGGACATCGCAGACTTGTTGGATGAGGGGTGGAACATTTTGTTAAGTGATCCAGAGAAGTTTAAGAAGTTTAATCCTGAAAATGGATGGGGTAGCTACGAAGGTCTTTGCGACTTTGTCTACAAATACCGTAACGCCTGTTGGGATAATCCTGACGCAGAATTGAGTATATCACGATGAAAATGTATATTTGTATTAAAGACAGTACTCCAGTGGGCATGGCAATGAATGCCGCGGCCCATGCTGGGCTTATGTGCCATTTGAAGTACAGCGAAGATGCCGATTATCAAACATGGCTGGACACTAGTTTTAAGAAAGTAACTTGTATGGTAACTCCAGCAGAGTTTGCTATGCTTAAAGAACTAGATGACAATTTGATTGTGACAGAAAGCCGAATGGACAATGCTGAACTGGCAGTTGTGTTGTGCCCACGTCCAGACCATGAATGGCCTGAATTCGTTAACCTACTTAAACTTTGGAAGTAAAATGAAAATTCGTTTTGATAAAGACACCATGCCCGATGAACTGTACAATGCGCTGTTACAGCATTTTGTAAACGAAGCAGTTGGGTTAGGAGTAGAAGTTAATAAGTTTACCCAATTTAACAACTGGGTAGTAGAATGTGAAGTAGACGCAAAAGAATCGATTCATTAAGGAGGCATTATGCCGTGGATTCAAAATTGTGCGGCAGATGATATTCCAAAAGGTTTTCATGTCGCAGTAGGCGAGAATAGTATGCTGATCCAAATTGCGGATCCTGCTAGCTGGTTTCCTACACCAAAACATCAGTTCAAAGAAGTACATCGTTTTGAATTTTTGGACGTGGAGGAAAACGACCATGTTCTCGAAGAAGAAATGAAGTGCAGTCAAGAGCAAGCTAATCAACTTGTGGCTCTTTTACAACACGCACTCGAAGAGCGCATGGATGTAATTGTACATTGTTTCGCTGGTATTTGTCGTTCTGGAGCAGTATGCGAAGTGGGCGTTATGATGGGCTTCAGTGATACAGAGCGGTTTAGAAGCCCTAATCTGCTCGTTAAGCACCGTATGATGAAGGCCTTGGGTTGGACATACGATCCTAACGAAAGCCCGTTAAAAGACGATTGGCGCCGGTTTACAAACGACTGGTAATCGTCGTTTAAAAACAACACTTAGCATTGACGTTCTAGCAATCTGATTGTATAATTGATTTAATAACAGAAAGGAGCGGAGTATGACTATGGTAGTTGCCAAATTCAAAGACAGATGGGTACAAATTGCCAAGTTTGCCCGTGACGTTAAATTCAGTGACGAAAAGGATTGGTTCATGATCGTTGTAGATTGGGAAAAGCCTTTTCGTAAGAGAGAACAGTTTAAGTGGATTCCTGCTTCAACTCGTTTTGAAGAGGTTAAGGAGTTTATAGAATGAGAACATGGGTGACAAGTGATTTGCACTTTGGGCATAAGAACATTATGAAGTTCTGCCCACAAACACGAGCCCGTTTCAATGATGATGTCAGCTATATGAACAATGCTATGGTAGAAGAATGGAATGCGAAAGTTGCTCCAGAAGATACCGTTTACATTTTGGGAGATGTAGCATTCATGTCGGGCAGTGATGCTGGACGTATGATTAATCGTTTGAACGGTACAAAGATTTTGATCGAGGGTAACCACGACAAGAAGACATTGAACGATGTAACTTTCCGTACAGCATTCAAGGAAGTACACAAGTATTTGGATGTAAACTATGATGGTCACAAGATTGTCATGTTCCATTATCCAATTAGCGAGTGGGACCAAATGCATCGCGGAGCATTACACTTTCACGGACACTTACACGGTGGCCCAAGCGGGTTGGAAAAGTATCGTGCGTTAGACGTAGGTATGGACTCAACTGGTGAAATTGTAATCTCAATGGAACGTGCTATCCGTTTGATCAAAGATAATGTAATTAAAGGACATCATCAGAAAGGTGATTAATATGAATACACATATGGTAAAGCAGACATTTTTTCAATTGAGGCCTGGAGACTTTCTTACATTAGTAGGAGAGTCTCAAACCCAGATGTTTGGAGAGCCCGAAAAGCTCTTCAAAGATTTTAAAGGCGATTTGTGGAGTGTTCCTGTTAGTAAAGTGGAGGCATTATGAGGTGTGAAGATGAAAGCCATTTGCCTGTAGCAGAACAAAGTCTTGTATTTCGGCTCTATAAACGGGCTGAAATACGTAGACAGATTCCTGGCAGACTAGCAGTTACAGAAGGTAAACCCGACAAGATTGCTAATTTGCTAGATGAAGCCGCAATCGAAATACAACGACTACAGGCAATTATAGCCAATATTAGCCAAACATCAAAAGGAAAGGATGGGTTTCAACCATGAGCAAGTGTTATCAATTAGTCGGAGTGCCAGCTTCAGGTAAGAGCACTTGGATTAAAAACCAAACTTGGGCCTTGGGTTTGACCGTAGTTTCAACAGATACCTTTGTAGAAGACTATGCTAAAAAAGTAGGTAAGACTTACTCAGAAGTGTTTAAGGATTATATGCCTACAGCAGTTGACCTAATGGTTGAACAAGTTGTATTCGCACGTAAGCATGGGCACACTATAATTTGGGATCAAACAAGCACTTCAATTGCTAGCCGTGAGCGTAAATTCAATATGTTGCCCGATTACGAACATATTGCTGTAGTGTTTAAGACTCCTGAAAAGGCGGAACTAGAACGTAGATTAGCTAGTCGTCCAGGCAAAACTATCCCATTGGATGTTGTTGAACAAATGGCATTTGATTTAACTATGGAACCTCCAACTGAAGAAGAAGGATTTAAAGAAATCTGGTATGCGAGCTAATAACTACGCACTTTAATAGGGCCTTTAGGGCCCTATTTTTTTGGCTATAGCTTCTGATCAATCGAATAAATACACTATAATAATCACAAGATTGATTACAGAATAACGGAGATAGCCCATGTCGCTACGTATTAGACGCGGAACAGATGCCCAACGCACAAGCATTACATTTGATTTAGGTGAATTAGTTTGGACCACCGACTCACAAAAACTATATGTGGGAGACGGAATAACAGCTGGCGGTATCAACGCTCTAGCTACTATGGCTGGTAGTGGATTTGCTTTTAATCCAACTACACAACGTATTGATTTTAGTGTACCTAACTTAAATCTTAACACATCGGAAGTAGCAGAAAATTCTGCTAATTTATATTTTACAGATGCTAGAGCACAAGCTGCAGCGGCTGATGCATTACTAGCTGGTAATTCTTACAATACAGGTATTGCGTTTAGTTGGGATAGCGTAGATGGCCGTATTACAGCAGTAGCAACAGGCAATCAAGTTCCTAGTATTACCGGTAATGCTGGCAAGTATCTAACTACAGACGGTACTAATATTATTTGGCATAATCCCCCAATTCCTGGCGGCCTAAGTATTCCTAGTTTTAGCGGCAATCAGGGCAAGTATTTAACAACAGATGGTACTAACTTAGCATGGGCTAACATTGCCATTAATACATTAACTTACAATACGTACAATGTAATTTTAGATTCTTCAGGTAACCTAACTACTAGCGGTAGCATTAAATTACCATATGGTAAGGACATTCTTCGCGATAATGGTAGCGGAACTTTTGTTTCAATTACAGGCGGTTTGCTTTCTGTAAGCAATGATTCAAGTCCAAGTCTAGGCGGCAATTTAGGACTAAACGGCCATAATATTACTGGAACTGGTAACATTAACTTTACTGGAAACTTACAAGCAAGCGGAACATTACAAGCAGGTAATAGTACTCTTAACAGTTTAATAGTCAGTTCATCATTAAGTGCTGGCATAACAACAGTAACAACATTAAACGTTACTACTGGATTATCAGCTAATCTTCCATTAAATAATTTTAATATTAACGGAACTGGTAATATTAATATCAATGGCCAAGTATCAGCTACTACTATTAATACCAATACACTAACTGGCATATCAAATGGTTCAATTACTGCTACTAGTACTAACCAAACACCTTTTCAAATTACTTCCTACGGTGCTGGCACATTACAAAGTGGATCATTACCTTCATTCTCTTTAAACAGTTCAAAAGGTACAGTTGGTAGGCCAGTGAATACTATACCCGGTGACTATTTACATAACATTAACTTTACTGGTTACTACAATGGTTCATATATAAGTTCTGGAAGTATTGTGTCTAATTGGGATGGTACTGCAGATCTAACTGCAAATAATCCAGCATCTACCTTAAGTTTTGCAACTGGAGCTAACAACGGCGCAGGTTTAACAGGCACTTCTAGCGGAAGAAATAATGGTTATAACTTGATGACTTTTAACTCACAAGGCATATTAACTGCTCCGGTAGTTAATACAGAAGTTTTTTCAGGAACAACATTACCAACAGTATTACCAGATCCTGCTGCAGTTGGCATGGGCGCTAGAGCATTTGTATCGGACGCAACTTCAAATACATTTGCGGCTACTTATGTAGCTGGCGGTTCATACAAAGTTCCAGTGTATTCAGACGGAACAGCTTGGTATATTGGATAATATTCAATATACAAAAAAGGACCTTCGGGTCCTTTTTTTATGATATATAAAAGATGGATACTAAACACTATTATTTTTCCGATGCTAAACATTTAAAGCTAGACATGCCAGTACCTTATTCAGCTATGCTTAAAGAAGCACAAGCATTAAAGCATAGGTTTACTGCCCATCGAGGCTATGATGATTTACACAAGGGTTGGAAAAGTTTATCCTTATACGGACTAGCTGAAGACAAACATGATAGTTGGCAAGACTACGGATATGCCAATGCTGTCGAAGCGGCTAAAGACTTTGTATGGACCAGAGCCGCAGAAGAGTGTCCTACTATAATGAACTTTTTGAAAACATTTCCTTGTAAACGTTTTAGCCGTGTTAGACTTATGTTAGTAGAAGCAGGCGGATGGATTGGCATGCACTCTGATACCAAACATAGGATATTAGAAAATATCAACATCAGTCTAAGCAACCCAAAAGGGTGTATGTGGAATTGGGAAGATGGTGAAAGTTTGTTTATGGAACCAGGTAACGCCTACGCTATGAATATTAGTTACGGACATAGTATTGTTAATAATAGCACAGAAGATAGATTCCATTTAATTATTTCTAGACAAGACTCATTGCCTGAATGGCAAGCACTAATTGATCAGGCCGCTAGTGCGGCCGGTATTGACGGACATTACGAGCTACACGAAGTAGCTGTTTAACCTAACATACGGGGACTAGTCCAATCCTCGTTATGCCAGTCAGGCTTAGTTAGTAAGTTTATATCTGTTAATTCAAAAGTACTCACTGGCCCATCACGTTGTTGACGCTGAGCAAAGAAGCCGTCTGATGCTCGCGAAGTCATGATAAGATAGATAGCAGGATCAACTTGTTTAATTTTATTGAACAATTTGTTTTCGCAACTTACTCTATATTTTAAACTTTGCGTAGCAATATAAGGACTGTGCGTAAACATATCGCTAAGATTCATTACAGTATTCTTACCCGGAGTAATCCAATCTAAGTTATATGTACTCATATAGTCTATCAATATATAATCAAATGCGAGTGTTCGAATCTTTTCCCATGCTGTAGTCCAGTCGGGGAAGTCGGCGATAAATTTTTCCCATTCTTGTCTAGCATATTCGATATGTGTATCTATATTATGCTTTAGGTTGTTGGGCATGATAGGCAAGTGATTGCGATAAAACTCAGCGTAGTCTGTACCATCCCACTCTTCTACCATAGCCTTCATAAACTTCAAAGTATTATGATTGATATCAGTAAAGATTACTTTAGCATCATCGGTAACTCCCAAACGATGTAGATTTCTAATCCAGTTAACACCGATACCTACACTTATGTATTGTTCTATAGGCCCAGTGATTCCATGGTACTCTCTTAAATGATCACTGTTCCACGCAGGGGTAAAATTATTACAGAAGAATTGATTATAATAAATGTCGCCCATCTCACGTAGGAATACATGATCATGTTCATAGTACAAATATTTTTTGTTGTTACGGATATCATCACCCAAGTCAATCAGCGTTTTGTCATTTGCTAGTGCTACAGATATAATATTCCAACCATGGCATTTCATGTCATACGTTTTTTCATTAGTGCCAGACTTAATCCATTCTGCCACTTCGTGATCATTGTACTTGAATTCTATACTACGTAGTGGCTCTATTTGTACATGGGATGTATCTTCTTGATTGCCAACTACAGGAAAACCAAGTTCAGCATAATCTGCTAGGCGAACAATATAGAACTGATGATGTAATTCGTAATAGCCGTTGCGCCAATAAGAGTTTTCGTTGCGATCCAATATGTGTCCTGCTATAAAGAAATCTTGTTCACATAGTTTGTCTATTGCGGGAAACAATCTATCGCTAAGTCCTAAGCTCATGCCAGTTGCTACAATCACAGCGTGAGTATAACCTTCTGCGTAGGCTGTTTTCAATAATGTGTCTTCGTCTGAATTGATTAGAATATCATAACCGTGCTTTTCAAATCTGTGTAGCATAAAGTCAGATATATTGATAGCTACTTCTTTAGCCCACCCGCTAGAGTATCGCCCGGTGTTATCTACTACACAGCATACTGTTGACTTCTTATTTTTTTGCGTAAACTTTGTTACCATCTAGGAAACTTCTCCAAATCTTTTAAAAACTTATCAGGGAACAACTGCCATACAGTTTGCTTAGTTCCTCTGTAGTCTATTTGTTTAACTTCTTTCATCAAGCCCAAATGTTCCATTGCTGGTCCAAATATTTTGTGCACCAGTCGCTGTGTTCCTACTGTGTTCTCGTTGCTGGTAATATATAAGTCAGCCCACGGAGGAGTCCATTCAATACAAGTAGGTATTAAGAACTGTGCTGTAGGATTTTGATGATCAGTTATAACGCTAATAGTACGCAGTCCTTGTCCGTAGGTTCCAGGTAACTTGTCTGTAAACACACAAGTACGTGCGGCAATGCGATAAGCATCCTCACCCATCTCTGGAAAACTATGTGCGGCCACACTACCCACGGCTTGATCATTATAATACAAGATCCATACTTGTTTGTATTTCTCATTGTTAAAGCAATCTACCAATGACTTTTGGCTAGCATTGTTTTCAAAGCCACGTTTCTTGGCTTCGGCATAAAATTCTGTTAAATCTAAGTCAGGTGTCCAAGGTATTACTTTATACATTTAACACGCTCGATAAAATCGGCAGGATAGTTTGTACTAAAGCTGGACCAACAGAGTTCGTTCATAGTTTCAAATGACTGAGGCTTGTCCCATTCTATACCTAGCCCTGCTATATGTTTACGCATCTCATCTTGTCGTGTACTGTAGATATGACTTTCCACATCTTTAATACTAACAGGTGTCTCGTCCTGATGGTAGGTAAAGAAATAGTTAATACTTTTTAACTTGCCATCTACAATAAAATAACTGCTAGGATGCATACTGTACTTCCACCATCCTAGGCTTCTGTGTGCTTTGACTATTTCAATCATCTGTTCTTGCCAATCGGGCAGTACATCATCAAAACTACAGTCACCATCTAAACTACGTTGCCAAAAGTCCACACCATCAATAGCCAAATAAATCTTACGTTCTGGTATGTTAACTTCTAGTATTTTTGGAACCAGATCAGGAAACCGATACTCCATGTTGTGTAGATAATGCAGTTCTCTAAAGAACTTTTCATCCATGAGTTTTGGATCAACCACTTGATTCTGTCCTTGATGATAATCTCCCTCTGTGGTATAGTGCTGTACAAACACGGTTTTATCTTCGTTAATCAAACTTGTATAAACCAAATTGTTACGCCAGGGAGTACGACCCTGCGATTGATTGTAGTAGTAGGAGTAGTTCATATCTTTGTAGGACATATAGTAGTTATTATAAATATTTTTTTAAATACACAAAACAGGTTAACCATGAAAGTAAGCAAAATCCCAGGATTAGGTAGGTTTGGTATATTCATTGACAATGTTGATTTTAACACATTAACAGACGAAGAGTGGATGGATATTGGCAAACTACACATGAGCAGTTTAGTCACAATCATACGTGACTGTAACCTGTCGTGGGAGAATCAAACAGAGTGGGTTACCAAGTTTGGCGATACTCGCTATGGCATTCGTTACTTGATACTCAAAAAGTATCCAGGCCTGATGTGGCACGAAGTAGTAGGACTAGCATTAAAAGATGATCCACGCATAGAACCAATCGATATACTACGTCTAAAGAATATTGCACGTATGCAAGAAGTTGCTCCAGATGGTCGTCACGTTATGCGTGTAACTGGCCAGCGTGATAAAGACGGTAACCCGTTAGGTATGTTTGCCGAAGGCGAGCTAGCTTGGCATAGTAATGAAAGCGGCACACGCACATTTACTCCGGGTGTTGCGTTACTAGGATCTGAGAACATGATTGGTTCAGCAACAGGATTCCTAACAACTCCTGACTACTACGAAAATGTAAGTAACGCATTTCGTAGCGAACTAGACGAGATGGTATTGTTACACAGGTTCACTCCTGGAAAAATGAATCCAGGATTACGGGTAGAACAAGACGAAGTTATGCATGCTAATATGTGTCCAGTAGACGATATGGAAATGCCAATGGTTATACGTAGTCCAGGCGGTATCATCGGACTACATTATAGTATTCATACTGTACATAGTATTAAAGGTATGACTAAGGCAGAGTCTGATTCTGTATTTGAAGAAATTGATAAAGAATTATTTACTCCACAATATACATACGACCACTGGTATCAAAGCAACAACGATCTCTGTTTATTTGATAACAGTATTACGCTACATCGTAGATTAGGCGAAACAAAGAATCGTATGTGTTATCGTGTACAACACGACTACAGCAATTTACAAGATGGATTTTGGCAGCCGTATTTGTCAGAACCATTTGCTAGCGATTACATAGACGAAATTAAATATTACGTAGCACTAGCTGAAATTAAGAATTTTAAATTACCATAATGTATATATTACAAAGAACCAAGTTACAGTATGCTTACAGATTTGTACTAGTCATGACTATGCTAGTTATAGGTGGTTGGACATTTATAGATATGCTTTTAGACTTTGCCAATCAATGGTACTGGTTAGTCATAGCCACCTTATATGTTATAACTGTAGAAGAAACATTTGCACATAGAATTTGCGCTCACAGGATGTTTGCTATCAACACTAAGTCTCTAACATACAAAGTGTTAACCTACTTGTGTTCAGTTAATCAATCACACGGCCCCACACGCTATTTGGCCACGTGGCATCCAGCACATCACATGTATTCGGATAAGGGTAAGGCAGACAATGTTAACTTCAAAGAGTTTTGGTGGGGATCTGCTAGTACTATACCTGTAGAGTTTCTTTGTGATTTTCAAATACCAAACGTAGATAAAGTAGTTGAGCATGGATATAGAACTAGTAAAGAAGTAATTGATGATCCTTGGGCACAGTTCTGCGAAAGATATTCTCTTACTATATCAACCGTAACATTACTCTTGCTCTTTGTCTTTGCTCCTATTATACTAATAAATGTAGTCCTACTAGGTAGATTTATAATGATGTTAGGTATGATGGCCGCAGGTATTTGCCATATCAAAGACATACCACTAACTTATAGATTAGCCAATACTAACGATGATTCAAACAATAACTTGATCATACATTATTTGTTCTTAGGAATCTTTAGCGGACTATTACAGAACAATCATCATAGTAATCCTAATGCTGTTAGCCTAGGATTCCGTTGGTGGGAAGTAGATACTAGTGCTCCTATATCTTACACGTTAAAATACTTAATGGAACAAAAAAATGCTTAGAGGCATTAACAAGCAAGCATATTTGGATATGGCACCATATTTGGATATGGATGCGTTTGATAAGTTACAGCCCGAGATATACACAGGCTTTGCTCTAGCACGAGAGTACGCTAAGGAAGGTACTTGGATGAAGCCAGGCTTTACTTGGAAGGATTCTAGTTACATTGTAAACTGGTTGCCTATTCCTTATGCTATAGATAAGTTCCTTGCCTTGCCTGATACAGATCCTATTAAAGTCGAAGGCTTAAAGCTATACAAAGACCTACACGACTACAAGTCACGTAACAAGTTTACACGCTATTTAAAAATGGCCATGGGCGCATACGATCCATACATTTATTATTTCCTTTGGGAAGAAGGATCATGGGATGATCGTACTGCTCCACGTAAACTAACAGAGGAAGCAGAGTACTTTCCAGAAACTGTCAAATGGGTTGAGGAACTTATCAACACAGGTATCTTTGAACATATCGGTCGTGTTATATTCTTCCATTGCGAAGCAGGTGGTGTTCCGTTTGAACACAAAGACTTAGATGCTAAAAATGGTGTAGATATAGCATACCCGCACCGTAATGAGTTTATACACATTCGTCCTAATACAAAGAAAGCCATGTATGTTTGGGATCCCGAAACTAAGGACAAGACTTATATCAACACTAGAGCCGGTTGGTGGAATGACCAAGATTGGCACGGTGGTGAAATGATCATGGAACCTAGTTATAGTCTACGTGTAGATGGCAAGTTTACAGACGAGTTTAGAAAGAAGCTAGGCATTGATCACTTGGACAGCTATTAATGAATAAACTAGCAGACACACTATCCTTATGCGAACATTGTTATAGACACGTACCAGCTGTACGCTTTGAACGTGATGGTGCCATATGGTTGGGGAAGACTTGTAAGCAACATGGCTACGCAGAATATCTAGTAGAACCTGATGCGGAATTTTACTTAAACTATAAGTATCCACATAGAGATTTAAAAAGTTACTTTATCGAAACTACTAATCGCTGTAATTTAACTTGCCCACATTGTTATCAAGAACCTGATAACGCAACAGTAGACCCTAGTATTGATTACTTATTAAGTATAATACGCTCGTGGCCCGATGATGGGTTTGCTGTAGCCCTTGTAGGCGCCGAACCTACTATGCGTAAAGACTTACCAGAGTTGATTCGTGGCATACAATCATTACCAGGTAAGCCACGCGATATCATGATATTAACTAACGGTGTATATTTGTCTAAGCTAACTTACGCATCACAGTTTGTAGAGTTTAAGAATATAGTGTGGACATTTGGATTGAACCATCCTGACTACAACGGACATACTGTACGCAACAAACAGATACAAGGTATAGATAATTGTATAGCACTAGGCATGAGTGTTAAGAACATTAGTTACACATTAGAGGACTTGTCACAAGTTGAATATTGCTTAGATGAGATACAAGAGTTTCATCTTAAGAAATGCGAAAAGTTTCGTATACGTGTAGGATCAGATATTGGGCGTAATCCAGCAGGTGATAAAATATTCCTAAGTCAACTGGTAGCAGAGATTAAACGAATTGCAGAGAAACGTGGGTGGTCATATGACACAGATTTTAAATCAGGCATACAAGCACACTATCCTGTAATTGTTAATGGTGTGTATATTAAAGCAATCCAGTGGCCCGATGTTACTACATTGGACATGTCTGAGATGCAAACAGAAGCCATAGCAGATATATTGCCAGGTCGTCCTCCTAGCCCATTAATACATCAAGTTATCTTGCGTGATGCATCAATAAATAAAAAGATGCCATTATACGACCCTTTACCTAAAGAGTTTAATTATGTAAGGCATAAGGAATAATATGATTAAGTATATTGGAAACTTTGCAGATTGGATTCAAGATGAATGGATAACATATCTATTAAACAATAGCGGTACATGTTTTCCTGTAGATGCTACTATGGAAAAAGAAGCAACTATCCTAAATGATTTTAATGGTGTAACTCCTGCCGGAGATAAAATTGAAGGAATGGAAGAACTATGGGATTTAGATCATGTATGTTGTGTTACTTACAAACAACATATCTTACCATTCAAAGTTGACCTGCCAATTGATATACAGGATAGCGAGTATGACTGGTTTTTCTTAAAGCTAACTCCAGGTAAAGTACAGCCTATACATTTAGATGCGGCCATTACTGGAAAAGAATATGCGGGAGGAGTCGCTATACCGAATACATCTGTACTACGATACTGGATGCCTTTACAAGACTACAAACGTGGGCATATCTTTATGTACAACGATCAGAACTTTACCGATTATAAGAAAGGTGATTTATTCCTGCACGATGGAGAAAATGTTTGGCACGGCGCAGGCAACATGGGGCACGTAACACGATTATCTTGGAACTTTGAAGTATACCCTAAATGAAATATATTGGTAACTATAAGGACTGGATCAAACCTGAATGGATAGAGTTCCTCTTATCTAATGATGGTACCCTACGTCCTAGAGGCGGAGAGAATCCAGACTGCGAAGAATTCAGGATGGCTACCAGCGTCGGTTACGACATGACTAAGACTTATTGGCATCATTATACAGGAGATAAGTTTCCATTTGAAGTTACTCCGCCCTTTACTACAGACAAAGAATATATGTGGTGGTTTATAAAAATGACTCCTGGGCAGTTTATGCCTATGCACAGAGATCCGCATACCATAAATGTTAAACCAAACTGTACACGCTACTGGATAGCTTTACAAGATTATGTTCCAGGACACATCTTTATACACGGTACGGAAGTAAGAGTTGATTATAAAGCAGGTGACATCTGGGAGTATGATGATGCTAGTGAAATACACGGTGCTTGTAATATTGGATTTAGTACTAGACTTACCGCACACTTTACCACATACGATAAATGAAATACATTGGCAACTATCGAGACTGGATCACAGATGATCTAATGAATCATCTTCGTACTCGCACAGGCGAAACTAGACCAGTATGGCAACCAGAACGTTGGCAAGGACATCCTGAGCTAGATAAGTTTAGAGAATGGGTACGTCCTGGATACGCACATAAGAATCATGATTTCCAACAGTTCAATCCTAACTGCGAAGATATGAAAGACTATGAGATAGTATTACCAGACTTTCCAGAAAAGCGTAATCAATGTCAGTGGTGGTTTATTAAATTATTACCCGGGCAGATGCAGCCTATGCATATTGATCCGCATTTAGTCGAAGTAACTAATCCTGTGCGCTATACTATGTTTTTAGAAGACTTTCAACCTGGACATATATTTGTCTACGACGACAAGATGTTTAGTAACTACAAGGCAGGGGATGTGTATGAATGGAGTGATCCGATGATTGTACACGGTGTTGTTAATATTGGATTCAATACCCGTTATACTCTACAAGTTACCTATCACGATTAACTTGTTCTGCTATACTGATAAATGGCGACTTACTACCGCACAATATAGTACATGGTGCTGAACTGTCAGTAGTCCACTTTTGCTGTACAAGTGTTTGCCAAACTTCTCCAGACATTATATCTTTAATGCTGTGAGTGTGAGCGTCTAACGCACCTAACCCACCTAGTTCGTTAATAGTTTCAAATACTTCTAACTGAACTTCTCTAGCAATACTAGTAATAGATGTGCTGTCTATTAAATTATACTTACTATACAATTCAACATCGTAGTTTGCGTACAAGAACGACCCAATTAAACAACAAGGCATCAAGTGGCCGTGGGCATCTATGTACAATTCTTTGCTGTCCAATGTAAGGCAATCGATTTCGCTAGTCCAGGATTTGTAGTCTTTTAAATCTACAAACTCGACAGGCTGTATGTTGCTAGAGTGAGGTTGTTCTATATAGTGTGTGATATTTCCAATTCTGTCTAACACTGGAAACTGTTTACCAAAGCGTTTACTATTTTTAACTGTAAACGAACTAAATCCCAATGAGTTTGCCAAGTTGTTAGCTATGTCCACTTCGTGCTCGTTGTGCTTGAACTTGATAAACATCCATTCCGCCCTTCCACCTGCTTCCATAAATGCAATAGCATTTCTTATGATAGCAGTAAAGTCTGTTCCTATTCTGTATAAACTATGTGTATCGGCCAATCCATCTAACGCAAATTCAACACGATGGTCGGCTGGCATAGCTTTGGCCAATTCTGTCCACCATTGTTCTGACCTAGCACTGCCGTTGGTATTGATAGTAACTCGTACCGTGCTGTAATCACGCAAGTATTGGCACATTAGAATCAAGTCGTTGTTGAGTATTGGGTCACCAAAGTCTCCGCAGAATATAACATGTTTGATCTGCGCAAGTACTGTGGAGTTAAAGATATGTTTAAAATCAGCAATGGACCATTCGTTAAGAACTAAGGATGGGTTTTCAATTCCGCTGTGTATGTTACGCAAGCACATAGGACAACTTGCCTGACAGCGATTTGTAATCTCAACTTGTATTTGTTCTAACGATTCAAAGTTAAACATTTAATATCCAATTAAGTGTAACATATACTTTGGTTTCATGCCAGCATTAATACCGCTGTGCCATTCTTTATAATCGTTCCATTCAACAACTAGTCCTTCGGGAGAGTTGTAATAATACTTGTCACCTAGTATAAAAATGTGTCCTAACACAGGGCCACTTAACATAATACTATAACGTCTAATCTTACCATACAGTAAATAATCTTGTTCGTTGTCATCCACATCCCAGTGCCATGGAGCAAAGTAGCCCGGGTCCACTCGGCTAATCCAAGATCTATGTATACCGTCTAAATCTAAAGCGGCGGCAATCTTATCCACTAGTTCTTGTGGGTAGTTCTTTTCAGGATAGTAGTTAGTCCATTTGATACTAGCAGGATTGAAGTTAGCATCTTGCCACATTTTGTAAATGTCCATGTACCCTGGAGTATCAAGATTCCACTTGCTAAGGTCCGGCGTGATATCGACACCCGTGTCTAAGGATGCGATAAGTTCTGCCCAATCGATTTTATTCAAGCTGTTCATCAGGATGATCCAAGTAACCAAATGCCCATAGACGTTCTGCACACCAGAAACATTTATTACAATGCGTAATAGGATGTCCAGGATTCTCGCAACTTCTAGTAATAGGGAATAGATTCTTTTCAACATCTAGTACCCTGTACATGTCTGCAATATCTTTCTTATTTAAGTTAACCCATGGCACATATAAACGCTCATCCGATTTGACTTCCTTCTGAGGTAAGCCGCCGCTGGTTAATAAACTAAAATCGGTATCTTCTCTAACAGGAATGTTAACACCAAACAATGGCTTTTGGACTTCGTCGGTCCTAGCATCAATGTGCCACTGTGGTTGTACTTCGGGATGATCCTTCCACATCTCGTATGGAGGGAACTTAGTAAGTCCAGCATACATGATATCAACTTCACCGCTTTCTAATTTATCACTAACAGTTCTAAATAAGGTCTCAGGATTTTGATCTGCTACGTCATACTTGTGTACTGTAAAATTAGTCTTGCCTGTCAGTTGTGAGCAAAGGGCAATTGAATCATCAATAGCGGGTTCAGCGGCTTCTCTACGTCCAGGTTCAAATATTGTGTAGATATTCAAATGATCTTTAATGTGTTCCATTAATACATACAGCATTAAGGAACTATCGGCTCCGCCACTAACAATAATACCCACAGGTCTATCGTTATAGATTATAATGTCATGTCCGGCAATAGTGATAGTATTCATGGTGTTCCTTTGAATAGGTTGTTGTATATTTCTGGGAACGGATTATCCGTCCATGTATTTGCTAAGTGTGTAAGTAGTGTATTCTTAAAGAAGATGGAAAAATCAATCATCCCATCTTTAGTAGCGGAGTCGAATCTGCCGCCGCTATCTACTCCTATAATACCTTCTACCTTACTACGTTCTATATACGGGTTGTCTATCTCGGCACATCCGTAAAAGTCAAATGTTTTAATTTTATTATTCTTATCAATAAAGAAGCAATGCGGATACAAGGCCATTTTGTAGTAACCTTCGTCACGCAGGTCTTTAATAATTTTATAAATCTGTTCTTTCCAATCTGGGCACAGCTCGTCTAAGTTACGTCCAGATAGTATAATATGGTTAAGTGTTTCTGTGTTCCACTCAATTACAATTTGTCTACTGTCTAAATCAACTTCAAGCACACGCGGCGCCCACTCAAAGTGTTGACACAACATCAAGTACTCGACTTCACGTTGAAAGAAAAAGTCCATTAATTCTTTAGTTAAGTTAGTTTGATATTGTTGATACTCGCTAGTTTCATCCCACAACATACACATACGGGTGCCGTCTGGACTGACCAATGGAGTATATAGCATATTAGTAGGAACGTTATGCTTGTTGATATAATCTAGTTTATATAGATAGGACCAGCCTGAAGTATCAATCATATGTTATTACAAAGTCGTTAGTTTTAAGTTGTTCGAGTTCGTCTTTAAGTTCCGGAGACATCTTGAACTTTACCAGTGTTGGAGAACTTGAAAAGTCCTTCATTTTAAATTCAAGGTTAACACGATTGAGCCAAGGACTAAAAATATTATCAAACTTGTAATGATTCTCAGGTGCAGGTACAGCCTGGGTAATACTAACAGTAATAAAATCATAACCGAGACTATTACGCAAAGGCTCACGAACGACTAATTGTAAACGTGGAACAGATCCAAAGTTACAAGCAGTATGTAATCTATCAGTTAGCATCATATACCAATAGTTATCTCGTTGGCATTTAAACATAGTTTCTGATTCTAAGTCAATAAGAAAAGATTGCTCGCCAGTTAAATTCAAATGCCAACGATTATCTATGTCGGCATGTGATTGATAACTCTCTCCAGGTTTTAATGTAATAATACGTGCTTCACCTATAGGAGCAGGTAAGGTCATTAAGATACGCTCCCATGCTGTGCCTTTATACTCGTCCTTAATAGTCCAAGTGCCATAAAAGAAATCGCCCGAATGTTTATTCAATACAACAACATCATCTGTTATAGGGTGTTCAGCAAGAGCTTGCTCGATTATTCCGGCAGGACATTGCCAGCGTTGTTCGGTAACCATATCATATTTCATATCAAATGTCCTAGCTCCGGAAACGTGGCTTTAAAGTCTGTACCACGCTGAGCATCTAGTGTCATTATATATTCTTTAAAATCCGGAAGCAAGTTACTTTGATCCTCTTTATCCATCCAATCAAGTATACCTTCCCAACGTTTCCATCCCCAAGGATTATTTCCTAAGGATTCGCTGTCCTTATGATTTATTTCTAACCATTCTTTAAGTTCGTTAAACTTTTCACGCACTTCTAGCTTATCTTCTTTAGGCAATACACGTATGCTCAACCATGTTGGCATCCATACTAGATGTACTCCGATTAACCCGCCACCTTGCATATATCCACTAGCATTGATTTGCTTATTCAACTTTTTAAAATTACTAGATACCTTCCATTTGATAAAATCAGGAATATGTTTAATATTTAAAATTTGAGCAGCCAACGCTATTGTAATATGAATGTTGTCAGGTGTGTTATCTAATATATGTAAATTTTTTACAATAGTATCCCAATCGCTTGGAAAACGTATATAATGATTTCTATCAGATAGTCCGTCTAAACTAACTCCTACTTTAACTACTTTAAATTTTTTCCATAATTCAATAATAGATTCGTCTAGCATTAGGACATTTGTATTATAGCGTAAGTGTATTTGTTCAGCATAACCTCTACGAACAATTTCTTCTAAAAATACTTTGTGTTCTTTAATGATTAGAGGTTCGCCTCCGGCAAAATATAGTTGTTTGAGATTAGGTATTTGGTCATAAATCTCATTCCAGAACTCGGGATTCTCATGCCACTTGTTATCAAATTCCTCAGATTGCCAACTCATTTGTTTTTTAATCAAAGTACTTTTAAATATAGGAAATATTTTTTTATGTTCAGAAACCCACAAACTAGAATCGTGCGGACTGCACATGACGCATTTTAGATTACAAGTATGCCCCAATCTTAAATCTAAATATTGTAACTTAAATGGAATGCTTCCGTCATCGTGTGTGTCATCGATCAATTTAGGAATATCAACATTATCTAAATGCCATGCGCCGGTTTCCCAGATTCTTTTACTTACAATACCTTCGGCTTCTTCTTCAAAACATTTAGTACAGCTATTAGGTATTTTTCCTTCTAGCATTAGTCTGCGTACAGAACGCATATACTCGCTATTAAATACTTGGCTGGGCAACTCATTTCCAAAGTTACTAGCATTACCATTTTCTTTTTTAACAAGTCCTACTTCATACTCACCCGTCTCGGCTCCGCTGGCATTAGCAACACAGCAAATACGAGCATCACCATTGGGCCTGGTGGCCAAGTGTAGCCAAGGAATAACACAAAATGATGTCGAGCCAGCTACTTGTTCTAGCTGTTGTTGCCAGTTGGCCAACTCACTATTTTCATGGTTCATCCAAAAAACTTTATTCATTATTTGTTATCCTAATATTATCTATAACTTCTACCATCTGATCCCGAGGTTTAGAAAAATCAGGAGTACTACCACACATCCTTGTACAAGTGATTAATTTTTTTTCATTCCAAAATATATTCCAGACTGATTGATACTTAGACGAGTTTACAATATTTTTTATAGGGTGTGTTATAGCATTCAATTCTTCTATACCCCCAAATGCTTCTATTAAATCGTCGTATTGTTTTGTTATTTCATATCTAACAGCATACGCATCATTTTGTTCAATATAGGTATACGGAATACTTGCTAACCAGCAACAAGGGAATACATTACGAAAAGCATCTATGTAAATTTCTTTTTGATGAAATGCCTGACAATCGATAACCGATTCCGCCACTACAGTCTTATAAGCATCTATTACTTTTTTGTCTATAAACTTTAAAGGTGTATCTGTAGCAGGTTCAATGATATGGGTTATATTACCTTTCTTATCTAACACATCTACTTTTGGTTCAAGTAGGAACCTACTACTGTTTTTCATAACAAACCTATCAAAGCCTAATTCTTCTGCTAGACGTTTAGCATCTTCTACTTGATGTTCGTTATGTTTAAATTTAATAAAGCACCATTCGGCTCGACCGCCTGCTTTAATAAATGCTGTAGCATTCTTAATAACTTTGTCATAGTCTGTGCCTATGCGATATAAACTATGTGTGTCCTCTAATCCGTCGAGAGCAAATACTACTAGATGATTTACAGGTAATACGCTCACAAGTTCTGCCCACCATTGCGTAGATTTAGCACTACCATTAGTGTGTATTCTTATGTTCAAATTTGGATTAGTATCAGTAGCATATCTACACATCTCTACTAGATCCTTATTTAAGATAGGATCCCCAAAATTGCCGCAAAAGAAAAACCCATCTAGTTGTGCCAATACACTAGGACTCATAATAGTTTTGAATTCTTCTAGTGTCCAATCTGTTAATTTTATTAACAGATTGTCTAACCCACCTTGAATATTTCGAGCGCACATAGGACAACTTGCTTGGCAGTTGTTAGTGATTTCCAAATGGACTTCTTTTAGTTGTGAGAAGGTGAACATGAAATATTTATGTACGCACTTAATAAGGTTAAATATTTCATGAAAATACCATTCGATCCAAATTGGAAAAATATTGCCATCAGTTTAAGTGGTGGAGCCGATAGTGCGTTGTTAACCTATTTGATTTGTAAACAAGTCAAAGACCTAGATATCATAGTACACGTTATTAGTCATATACGTATGTGGAAAACCAAGCCATGGCAACAGGACGATGCTGATAGAGTATACACATGGTTATCTCAAAAATTCAATCATATCAACTTTAAACGACATATAAATTTTATTGCCCCTGAGATTGAATATGGTAATATAGGTCCATACTTAACAGATGAGTATGGTAAGAAGGTCAGCGGTGATAACATACAACAACGTGCCTATGCCGAGTTTATCGGCCACAAACATAATATTGATGCTTACTATAATGCGGTAACACGCAATCCTAGACTGGCAACGTTCAACGGTATGCGCGAACGAGACGTTGAGCCCGATGACAGTAACCAGCATCTTACTGAAATGACACACATGGGTCGTAAAGTTTATCATCCATTTAGATTTATAGAAAAATCAGAAATAGTTAGAACATATAAAGAACTTGGCATAATGGAATTGTTCAATATCACACGCAGTTGCGAAGGTGAGTTTGACGGAATTGATTATACTACATACATCAAGAACCAGCCAGTACCAACTTGCGGAGAGTGCTTTTGGTGTAAAGAAAGAGAGTGGGCAATTGAACAAAACCAATAGACTTATAACATTCGGATGTTCATTTACGTTTGGCACAGGATTGCCCGATTGCAAAGAAGGTAGTGCTACTCCTAGTAATCAAGGCTGGCCAGCAATACTGAGCAAAAAATTAAACTTAGATTTAGTTAATGTATCTGCTAGCGGAGCGAGCAATTTTGAAATCTTACATAACATTATAAATTTCGATTTTCAAAGTTCTGATACCGTTATTATCATGTGGACATATTTTGCAAGAGATTTATATTTTAGAAGTCTATTTTCAAAAATTTGGCCGATAGATAGATTAAGCCCTGGGAGTACTAGCAACAGCATTATTGATAATTTGTTAGATACTAAAGTTATTGTCGGACGTAAGTGGATAGAAAATATGAATGAAAAGACATTTGCCTTAAAGACATGGGCACACATACACCACGCAGATTTATACTTAACAAGTAAAGGTATAAAATACATACACTTTCCAGCATTACCAGACGATTTATTAAAATATTCTGTACCATACAAAATTAATAATTTCTATGCTAATGGTATAGTAAGATTAGATGTAGCAACAGATAACATGCATCCCGGTATTAAAACAAACGAACATACAGCAAATTCAATATATAATATTTTAAATGAACAAATCTAAAACATTCTGTATGCATCCTTTCACAGGATTAGCCACACGTGAAGACGGTGCTATTAAGGCCTGTTGTCGTAGCCATCCGGTTGGCTTTATAGATAAGAATAGTCTAGAAGAAATTTGGAACAACGATACTATGCGCCGCATACGTCAGCAGGTGCTTAATAATGAGCGTCCGCCTGAATGTGAACCATGCTTTAACTTAGAAGACCAAGGTGTTGAAAGTTTGCGAGTGCGTCATATAAGCGGTAAGATTCCAGAAGCTCGTATTAACTTATATCCTAATGCTCTAGATACTCTAGCAGAAGATTATACAATGCCTTTTGAAATTCCTACTATAGAACTAAAACTAAACAATTTGTGTAATCTCAAATGTCGTATGTGCCATCCAGGTGATAGTACTAGTTGGAACGATTGGGAGCAAGTGGAAGATTTCTACAAAGCAGAAAACAACATTATTGCTATTTTAGTAGACGAACATAATTTAAAGAACAAACCACATCTTGACAAGTTTCAAGATAGTCCAGAGTGGTGGGCCAGTTTAGAAAAGTTGTTGCCCTACTTTCGCCGTGTAGAGTTTGCTGGTGGAGAACCATTAATGGATCCACAACACTACAGAATTTTAGATATGTTAAAACCGTATGGTTCAAATATAGAATTAAAATATGCTACCAATGGCACTACATTAGGAATCAAAGGCGGGAGAACAGTTCATGAATATTGGCCTCATTTTAGAAGCATTGCCGTTAACGTCAGCCTTGACGGCATTGGCTCTGTTTACAATTACATTCGTGGTAACAGTGATTGGGAAGAAGTTGTTGCTAACATTAAAGAAATACAAAAGATCAAAAATGTAAGTCGTGTAGTAGGAGCGTGTACTGTACAAATTAGTAACGTGCTTACCTTAGATAAAACTATAGAATGTTTTCTTAATGAGCTAGGCATAGTATTCCATTCGCATCGTGTAGAATATCCTAAGCAATTATCAGCACAAGTATTACCCAGAGAACTACAAGTTCTAGCTATAACAAAATTACGTGCTGTCATGGATCACGTAGAAGATTTTAAATTAGTCAAACAACATCCAGCACTGTTAGCGTATACACGTGGGCAGATACAAGACAATATCAATTACTTGATGGCACGTGACCAAAGTGACAAGTGGGTAGACTGTATAGAGTTTAATCGTAGATTAGATGTAACTCGTGAACAAAGTTTTACAGATGTGACTCCAGAGTTTAAACTGTATGTATAAGGTTGTTAATCGTTGGGATCATGCCAATGCTGTCAAAGTCGAATGGAACTTAGGTAAGCGTTGTAACTATGACTGTAGTTATTGCCCTAGCGAAATACACGATAACACTAGTCCGCATACCGATATAGAAATATTAAAACAAACTATTGATCAACTTTCCTCACTAGGCAGACCTGTACGTTTAAGTTTCACGGGAGGTGAGCCTTGTGTACATCCTAAGTTTGATGAACTAATAAAGTATGCTAGATATAAAAATATACATTGGATTAGCGTAACAACAAATGGAACACGCCCATATGAGTTTTATGCTAGCCTACCTGTTGACCAATATGTAGTTAGTATACACTATGAATATGACTGGCTTAGAGTTGTTAACACTATACAGAGACTAGCCGAAACTAAAGTTAAGATTATAGCACAGATTATGGCCCATCATGATTATATGGATCAAGCATTACAAACTCGTGCGATAATGCTTCAGGCACAAATACCCAGTACAGTAAGACGTATTCGTTGGACTAAAGGCGATCACGATTTGTTTGATGATATGCGTTACAACCCAACAGACTTAGCATGGGTCAAAGATGCTGAAGCAACTGTACAACCTAATACTATCATATTTTATCGAGATAAACCTTTAGAACAAAGACACGCTAATGATATTATTAAATTAAAATTAAATCAATACAAAGGTTGGACCTGTAGCGCAGGTATAGAAAGCCTGATGATAAATTGGGACGGAGATGTACACAGAGCGACTTGTAGAGTCGGTGGTAGTCTTGGCAACATATATGAAGGCAACTTCGTTGTCCCTAGCGAACCCGTAACTTGTGACCGTAATTTCTGTACCTGCGCGGCAGACATACCGCTAACTAAATTACTTGCGGCCGATAACCATATAACGAGTGTACAAGGGTAATTTTAATTCGCTGGCCCAGATTACATTGATGCCACACTGATGTTTAAATTCCTCTAAGTCGCTAGCTATCCTAACGTGTTCTGGAATGTCATAGTTGTTACTTTGTAACACTAATAAACTATTCTGAGGCATACCACTTAACCACAAGTCATATTGATCCTGTGTAATATGTTCGCAACTTGTATTAATAACAACGTCGGCATCACTTCTAATATTACACATGTCTGCTGTTACCGCATGAAATCTGCCTTGTATTTCTTCGCCCTTGTTCATCATAGTAGCAACAGACTCACAAGTTGGATCAATATCTATACTACGAATATTTTTAATTTTAATGTTACTTTGAAACAACATACTGGCTAACACACCGACCCAGCCGCCGTGTATGTCTATAGATACATCGTCAACCCAAAACATTTTTTCTAACTCGGTAATTAGCCACTCTTTGCTTTTGAGTTGCCCACTCCAAAAGGCGTCCATGGTACGCATAGGATCCTTGCTATTTCGGATGGCACACATCCAGTAGTGTAAGTGTTCAGTATCTATTTTCATTTAAAATTGCCGTTATTTCGTCTGCTATTAATTTGTGTGTGTTAACACCTGGGTGTAAATTATCTAACGCTCGATCAACTGGAAGTGTTGATTGAATTTTTAATTTGTGATAATCTAAATCTAAAAATTTAGGCTTATAAGACTTTACTTCGCTATAATCAGCAAACACATTATAAACTGGAATATTAATCGATTGTAAGTATAGCGTAGCGTGGTGAATATAAAACCATGTTCTAGTTGCAATGTCGGCAGCTGAGTGAGTTTCCTTCCAACTATTTGCTAACTCAGTAGTTTGCCAGGTACCGATAGGTATAATTGTTTGTTGTCCTAATAAATTCTTTTTACCAAATATTAAATCTCTTCCAACAAGCGACCACATTACTATAGCAACATCCCCTTTAGAAAATTTATATTTTAAAATATTATATAATATTTCTAAATTACTAGCGCCACACTTGCCTTGATTAGATAACTGAACATTAGCCTGATTAGCTACTAACGATGGCCATGCTAACTTACTAGGAGATTTGCCTGGCATATCAGGAGCTATATGGCAGTCTGGTAAACCGTGCCCGTATGTTACTGAACATCCGAATGTTACTATTTTTTTCATTTTACTTTTGGTACCTTACTATCCGCTGAACTAACACACCTTTCAGTTACGCAAAGCCGAGGGGCGGAAAACAAAGTAAATTTTTCTATCGTACCCAGAGAATCTTCTTTACAGCTATAAGCCCGCTTGACCTCATTACCTCTTATTATAACACTTTGATACCCACTATTACAAGTCCAATTGGTAAAACTGTTAAAGCCTAGCGCATTGAATCTTTCTGCTTGGTCAATATAATAATCTTGTTCGCCGTCTGTTAGACGTATTTGATAGCCTTCTTGCTGTTCAAAATCATTCTGCATAATATCAATCATCTCAGATGTGTAACCATCCACTATGGCTGTGGCTGTGTCGTTGCTTTGAGGTTTGAGTGTTACGTTGATTCCACGAGCACGTAAGCGTTCACAGCGTTCTAACGTGGCATAGAACTTGTCGGGCACCATAACTTGATTAACTGTTACATGAACACGTTCATACATCAACTGTAAACACTTGTCGCCGAACTCTTGTTCCCTAGCAAACTCTTCATGAAAGCTGGCTGTTATACTTCTACGCTGTAAACAGTCAGTAATATTACACCAATTGTTCCACCATTTTGAACCAGGCGACAAATTGGTAGTCATATGTATACTTTGGTAAGGACTTTCAGTTTCGTCTAGGTGCTTGATTAAATTGAGAAGATCTTTATAAGCGGTTGGCTCACCTCCGCTGAAGCTCCAGTGAAATTGAGTAAATCCGTTCAAACGAGCTTGACGTTTTATCTCATCGACTGTAGACTTATATACTTCTAAAGTTTGGTGATCCGGTTGATCACTACGAGCATAGGGCCAACAGTAAGAACATTTATAGTTACAAAACCTGCCCAATATCCAACTAATGTTAAATAATGGACGATCCAACATAGTTTGCTGTCCAAACCGTTGTATTTTTTCGAATGGTATAAGAGAGAAATTCATTGACAGTATTTACAAAATGCGTTATAATAGTTACGTGGACGTGAGTGTAACTGGTAAACCTCCTCCAAGTAAGCTGACCCCCAGCTGAACGGAGGGATTGGGCCTTGCTCTTAGAGCGGCTTTGGAAGTTCGAATCTTCCCGTCCACACCATTTTTAACACAGGCACAGAAAGGCAAGTATGAACAAGGCAATAGCAATAGCACTTATGTTAGTAACCACTAACGTATTTGCTTATGAAGATAACCCATATACTAAGTTTGATACCACACATAATTTTACTAACCAAAGTAACATTACTTGGCGGGCAGTTGATAATGTTCAAGCAGAGTGTAACAAGGCTTCAACCAAGTACGCAGGTAAGAACTTTGGCTATGCTGTTTTAGCTTGTAGTTTTTGGATTAAAGAAAATGGGCAAGATGCTTGTGTAATTATTACAGGTAAACAAACAAGTATGCACAGTATTGGGCACGAAATGCGCCACTGCTTTCAAGGTAATTGGCATGACTAGAAATTTGGAAGAAGAAATTTGGCGTGATGACGAAATCTTAAACAAGATACGTACTCGCGATGACTATGCTCAGAATGTATATGCGGCATTTTGTAATATGCGTTGGTGCCCTAGAGAACTAGTACCAGCATTACGACAAGATGACAAAAAAGACTTGTGGCATTGTAGTTGGCGAAGTGCTGGCGGCTTAGTTGCTGATTGGCAAGGTAAGGGCGGAGACTACATGGACTGGTACTGTTCCGGTATTAGAGGCGGTTTGAGTATTGACGGCAAAGAAGATGCCGAGTATTTTGAACGTACTAAGTATGTGTCCGAAGGTGTTATCACTGAAGAAGTTGAAAAGGACTTTAACCGCTTGGGCTGGTTTCCTGTTCCTTGGGAAGATGATTAATTAAAGGTGTAAATACTAGCATGACACATTGGACAGTAACAGTTGAAGAAGCGGATGACGGCAGTGGAGATGTAGTACTGCCACTTCCGCAAGAATTACTAGACCTACAGGGTTGGAAAGAAGGAGATACACTTGAGTGGACAGATAATGGAGATGGCTCTTGGAGCATAACAAAAGTAAGCAATGGCTAAAGACGATATTATAGAATTAACAGGCACAGTTGAAGAAGTACTACCAGGTAACATGTTCAGGGTAAAGGTAGAAAATATGCCAAACCCACTATTATGTTACATGGGTGGCAAATTAAAACAAAACAAGATTCGCATTATCCTAGGCGATAATGTAAGGCTAGAAGTCAGTCCATATGACCTCAGCAAGGGTAGAGTAACTTATAGGTTATAAAGATGAACATCATTCTCGACCGCGTTAACGAAGTTTGTAAAAGTGTTCGAGAATCAAGTCCTGAACTAACCACATTCAAAAAGTTAATTACCTTAACTAGGAAAACATTCAAGCGTTATGAATTTGACCTAGACATCAGAACCCGAAAAGAAAAAGATTGGGATCCAGATAAATTTTATGTTGTAGCATATTACGACAGCGAAAACGATAGCCAGGGTGAAACTCCTATTGAAGTTATCGTACATCATAATTTAACTGGTACTGAAGAATTCGGGCAACACCAAATAACCAGTTTCCTTGTAGAAATTTACGATGCTGTAGTACATGAGTACAGACATCAATATCAGGGTATGCGTAGAAATTTCAGAGACTACGAATGTAAACCCACTAGCCCTTATAATGAATACTTGGCAGACAACGATGAAATAGATGCGTATAGTGTAAGTATAGCAATTGAGCTACTACGTACTATGGACGCAGATAGAGCCAAACGCAGATTGTCAAAGATTAGTGTTTTGAGTAAAATGCGTACAGGCTTACAATTATCCAGCCCAATGCTCAGAGCGTACATAAGTCATTTTGGACTAAATGAAGTCACTAGAAGAATAGCCAAAAAAGTATATAGACATTTAGATTTGATTGACAAGCGTTATATTTTCATGTAAAATACTTGTATATTAATTAATTCGGTGAGCGACATGAAAGAGTTCCCTACACAGCAAGTATTAGAATTGGCCTGTGCGGCACAACGAATCAACGGTGCGTACCTTAAAGATCCAGAATCAGTATATGCTGATGACGGTGTTCTGATGTACACTAAACAACCAAATAAATTTCTAATGCTTTATACGTTAGATGACAAGATGATTGTCCCTGATACTAAAGCACTTAAAATCGAGCCCGAAGATGTTGCTCGTGCTGAAGAAATTCGAAAGTATTATAAACGACTGCTGTTCGCGGCTATCGACGGCGAAAATGAATTCCTCACTAAAGTAAATTCATTGCTAGGTAGTGAAGTAGTTAAGGAAAACGAGTTTGGTTGGATGGCGTGTTTGCCTAGCGTACAGGCTAGAGATGCTGTACACAATGAAGTTAAAAAAGCCGCCAGAGCAGTCGACGAAGGTTTCCTGGGCAAGCCCGGTGATCGACTAGCAGATTTGGATTGTGAAATTCTTGAAGTAATTAAGTCAAAAAACTTTGAAGGGTGGAACATCTGTGCTATAATAAACAATAAGATGGCATCTTGGATGAGCCAAATTGAACTTAAAAGAGGACCTTGTGTTGTAGTAAAGGCCAGGGTAAAAGATAACAGCAAACACTGGAAACATCAAAATGATGAAACCAGATTAAATTATGTTAAGGCGGCGCAATGAAAAGAGAACTAGACGAATACCTATGTAAGGTATATCCAAAGATGATGGTGAACCGTGATAAGCCTATGACCGAGACAGCAATGTGTTGGGGGTTTGATTGCGGTGATGGTTGGTTTCAAATTTTAAATCAACTTATGGGTAATATTCAAAGTCACATTGATTGGAAGGAACGTCAGCGAGAAGTATCTATCAAATTTAACCGGATAGCCGAACAGCTTAAGGATGGTGACTCTACATTGTTTGATAAAGAGTACAAGGATATGATTAATCAAGAGTACAAAGAAAAGCGTAGACAACAACTTATTGATCAGTACCCTATAACTATTCCCGAACCTATTCCGCAAGTAACATTGGATCAGGTTAAGGAAAAGTTTGGAACACTACGTTTTTATTACTCAGGTGGAGATGATTACATTCGAGGACTAGTAAGTATGGCAGAATCAATGTCAGGTGTTACTTGCGAAACTTGTGGCAAGCCAGGTACAAGTACCGGTGGTGGACGGATTAAAACAGCGTGTAAAGAACACGGCGGTCAAGACTATGACACGCCAGAAGAGGAATTAGATGAGAATCAAACTAGTCAGTGACCTCCATTTGGAGTTTAGCGACATCAACATTCAGAACGACAACAACTATGATGTGTTGATCTTAGGCGGCGATATTATGATCGCACAGGATCTCCACGACCATCCAGAGTTGAGCAATACAAGTGATCAACGGGCTATTGCTAATGGTACTGGTTTGGGTCGTAGGCAAGAACGTGCTCAACGGTTCCGTGACTTTTTGAAGCGTTGTAGTTTTCAGTTTCCACATGTTATCTATATCATGGGTAATCACGAATTTTACAATGGCAAGTTCTATGCTGGCATCGACTATATGCGTGAGGAATGTTCTAAGTATCCTAACATCTATATGTTGGAACAGGACACTAAAGTCATCGATGACGTAGTATTTGTTGGTGGAACACTTTGGACTAACATGAACAAGCGTGACCCGCTGACCATGCATGCCATCGAAGGTATGATGAATGACTTCCGTATCATCCGTAACGATTATAGAAGCTATGCTCCTATGAGTGCGTTGGACGTTGCTCACAGGCATGATAAGACACTACAATACTTTCGCCATGTACTCAGCGAGAACAAGGACAAGAAGTGTGTTGTAGTTGGACATCACAGTCCTAGCTTTCAAAGTTGCCATCCAATGTATGGTGATGATCAGCTGATGAACGGTGGATATCACAGTGACTTGAGTGAGTTCATTTTGGATCACCCACAGGTTGTGCTATGGACACATGGACATACTCACCATCCATTTGATTATAAGATTGGTGAGACCAGGATTGTATGTAACCCACGTGGTTATGAAAACGATGGTTATAACGAAGACACGGGTTGGAACCCTAACATTTTATTGGAGATTTAAATGACTGAAGAAGCAACACCAAAACCTAGCGATATGCTAAGACTAACTGCTGGAAATATTGGCGCACTATTTGAACAAATAGCCAGTCATATTGACACACTAGAAGCAGAAGTAGTAAAACTACAGGCTCGAGTAACAGAACTAGAACTTCAACAGGATCTTGATGTATCATGAAAATCGGACTTAGTTATAGCCGTTGCGTAAGAGACATCGTCGATGGTGTAGTAGACATCGACGATGTACTAGTAGTAATCACTCGTACAGATTTCGATCCGCACGATGACGAACAATGGTCTAGCATTTGGCAAGGATATGGTGGTGGCCGTAGTGCGGGCAGTATTTGGAGTGCTCCAGAATGGGCTGGATACCATGACGAGGACTTGTTCCGTAGTGTCAGTATTGAACTTTGGGAATCTGGTAAGCTACACCAGCCTCGTAAGTTTGGCGCACACCCAACACGCCGTCCAGAAATTTGGTTAGAAGCAGTACTGCCAAATAGCGAATTGGAAAAGAATCCGGCCGCTAAAAAGGCTTTTGAAAAGTTCCAAACTATTGCTGGACTTTCGAGCGTCGAACTGGATGACAAGTACCGCTAAAGATCGTATAATACTTATATCGTAACAAGATAGAAAGTATAACATGATACGGACTATTATTGCTGTATTCATAGCGTTTTGGTTAATTTCAAATTTCTCCGGAAATAGTAAAGCCACGGCCTATGATTATAGCTACTATAAAGAACTGTCGTACCAAGAGCTGTATGATTTTCCAAATGATTGTAATCAAGCAGACAATCAATTATCAATCCTAAAACGGCTACAAGAAGCTAAACATTTCAATTCAGACCCAGATACGCTGTCACCGGCTGATAGAGATTATAATGGACGTTTGAAAGCCACAATTTGGTGGTATGCTTATAGGTGCGACAAATCATGAAAAAACTCTTAGTACTATTATTGCTGGTATCGGCAAATGCCTATGCAAGTAACTGTAAGGTCACTACTGTTGTTGTCGAAAACGATGGCAAAGTGGATAGCCAAACTGCTACAATTTGTAAAGAAGGCAATCAAGTACAACCAAAAACTCAAATTGGTGACATTGTACTCGAAAATGAACTTGCCCAAAATCCAAAAATCAATATGTATTTCAAATACAAGAACAGCCGCTGTCGAATGTTTATTGAGCATGGCATCCGAAACAAAGAACCTGAAGTGTATCACGGAGTCATGTGCCAGGCAGATGACAGTGAAACGAACTGGGTAGTGGTTGACAAGTGGTAAGTTAGGCAGTATAATTAAATTTTAACACACAGAGAGGCACACAATGAAGGCATTTATAGCAGGCACAGTTTTTGGACTGGTACTAGCCACTGTTGGATTTTCCGGCATTGCTCGTATTATGGACAAAGGCGTAGACACAGTTAAAACACAGAGTCAGGAGTTGGCAAAATGAAAACGGTAGTAGCATTAATTTTAGTAACAGCCCTTACCGCTTGCTCAACAGTAGCAGGTGTAGGTAAGGATATCCAATCGTCCGCAGAATGGACAAAAGAAAAGATGGGTGGTTCAAAATGAAAAAGTTTTTATTGCTAGTTCCTGTAGTTGCTATCCTAGCGGCTTGTGGTACAACTGATCCGTATCAAAAACGTGCGGACAATGAACGTCAACGTCAAGAACGTTATGTTGAGCGCAGTATTGATCAAGCACCTAAATGGATGTTCGAACCTCCATTGAGCAATAGTGCTGTCTACGAAGCCGGTACTGCTGTTAGCGCAGACTTCAGCATGGCTGATATCAAAGCCAAAGCTGATGCGTATGGTAAGATTTGTATGGCGGCTGGCGGTACAGCAAGTCAACGTACAAAGATTTACAAAACAGACAGTGACAAAGCCAGTACTGAATTTACAGAAATGGCTATGCGTACTAGCTGTAAAGAAGTTGACCTTACAGGCGTAGAGGTCAAAGAGGTCAAACGTGTATCCGAAGGCACTCGCTATCGTGTATACGTCTTGGTAGCATTGCCTACAGGTGATGCCAACATTTTGCGTAAGGCAAAAGAAGAAGCAAAACAACGTCAGTTCGCGGCTGGTCGCCAAGAACAGGCATTTAAGGAATTGGACAATTAATATGTTTAAAGAAATCTCAGCAATCGTAGTAGGTTGGATCGCCTTTGTTGTAGTATGTATGTTTGGTAGCTTTTTTGCTTATCAATACTTTGCTCCCAAGTATCGTGCTGTAGACAATGAAGTGTTCAAACAAAGCGAGCAGTACAATGACGGCATGATCCGTGATTTGGAAAATCTCCAAATGGATTATATCAATGCGGACAAGGATCATAAAGATGCTCTCCGTGCTATAGTGTTACACCGTTTTAGTGTATACCCTGAGGATAAAATGCCTCCCAACCTTCGCAATTTTTATAACGATTTGAAAGCAGGAAAATAAAATGAACAAGTTTCTTTTGGTATTGCCCTTTGTGGCCGCTCTTACAGCATGTGGCCCACAAACAGAAAGCTCAACTCAGATCGAGCGCCGTAAGCAGGAAGAACTGAGCCTACAGGCAGTACAGTCGGTCGGTATGCCAGCAATCACTAACTTTGCTGAAAAGCGTATGTTCAAAGATATTCTCGAATTGCGTGATCGTAGTGTACCTACTACAACCTATTTGGTTGGCATGAATAACCAATTGACCAAGTTGTGTGACTCAGTTGGCTACGGTTTGCCTTATGCTACACAGTATACCAACCCAATGCGAGTTGGTGGTGATGGTACTCATGGTTATGTGACATTGCCGCAAGCTGATCCAAACGGATTGTATAGCCCGGCTTCAGCTGAAGGTACGTGGGTGTTGTGCGTAGATCACAAAGACAACAAGCCAAAACCAATTTACGTTGAACCTCGTATTATTGTAAGCCCAATTGCTTTACAGTAATATGAAACTGTTTGCTCGCTCCGGAGGACACTGGCTCTTCTGGAGCGGTTTTATATACCTCAGCTTAACCGTACTGGTTGCTCTTAGTCCTTATAGAGACTATACTATGCTTGTAGAGTTGGTATGGCTTGTTATGGTAGCTTTACCATTAGTATGTAATCCGCTGGCTCGCTGGCTTAATATGAGAGAAACACACATGTTTGATATGTTTAAAAAGAAACCTAGTAACGTAGTACCGTTTCCTAAAGAGCCTGAACACGGCGGCGGAGACGGTGGTGGTTATATTCCCGAACCAAAGAAGCCTGCCGTGACTTATTACACACTAGGAATGACTAGCGAAAATCGGTTAGAGTTTAAAATGGGTTATAGTGCTATTACTATGAACCACGGCGGTATTACTAATTTGATTGAGCAGTTAAAGACTTTTCAAAAACAACTTGCCCAATATGAAGGTATAGAGGAAGAAGAAAATGCTTGAATGGTATACCAGAAATCAGCAGAGTATTAGTATGTTTATTGCCGGGTGGTGTGCTCTGGCCACAATTGATTGTTTTGTTCAGGGCGATTATGCCTTTACAGCAATCAACGCATTTTTAGTATGGCTTAATATAAGGTTGTCAAAATGAATCCATTTAGAGATCAAGAAAAATTTATGAAGGCTTGCGACCAACCAGTCGAAGGTTTTAATCAAGATCAATTTAAACTTTATGTTTCATTGATTGATGAAGAATTTAAAGAGCTTAATGTTGCTATCAATAATAGTGATCATGTGGAAACATTAGACGCTCTTATTGATATTTTAGTTGTTACTATTGGAGCGGTACATTCGTTAGGTGCCGACGGTGAAGGAGCATGGCGAGAAGTTATGTCAACTAACTTTGCTAAGATTGATAAAGAAACTGGCAAGGTTCGTAAGCGTGAAGATGGTAAAGTATTAAAACCAATTGGTTGGATTCCTCCTAACTTGGAACCATTTGTAAAAAGATGATAGAGATTTATGACGATTTAGTTCCATTGGAAACACAAAGGTTAATTGAAAAAGAATTAACCGGCCCTTATTTTCCATGGTTTTTATCTTCAGGAACAAATCACGGAACTACTGATTATTCGGTGTTAGATCAAAATATTAAACCTGATAGTTTAACTAGAGAATACTTACAGTTCACACATACTTTGTTACATGAAGGAAACCCTACTTGGGAAATGTCCGAACTAATAATTAGTATGTTTGAAAGTTTTTGCGATAAAGCCGATATAAATTTTAAATCGTTATTTAGAGTTAAGGCAAATTTTCAAACACAATGTAACTTTTCCAAAGAAGAGTTTTACAATACACCGCATAATGATGCCGTGGGAACACATAAGGTGGCAATATATTATGTAAACGACAGCGATGGAGATACAGTATTGTTTGACTTAGACGGAAATATTATAAAAACTGTAAATCCAAAAAAAGGAAGATTTTTAGTATTTGATGGTAATTATTATCATGCTGGTAGACATCCAATACTAGCAGATATGAGAATTGTAATTAACTTTAATTTTAAGGAATAAAATGCCAAATTTAGTACCAATGGTGATTGAACAAGAAGCTCGCGGTGAACGTAGTTATGACATTTATAGTCGACTACTTAAAGATCGTATCGTTATGTTAGATACAGATGTAAATGAACATTCAGCAAGTTTAATCGTAGCACAGCTACTTTTCTTAGAAAGTCAAGGTAATGAGGATATTAGTTTTTTCATTAATAGCCCTGGCGGTGTTGTTACCGCTGGTATGGCAATTTACGATACCATGCAGTTCATCAAACCGGACGTACAAACCATCGTTATGGGACAGGCTTGCTCAATGGGTAGTTTACTCGCCACTGCTGGCGCTCCTGGCAAACGCAAGATTCTACCAAACGCTCGCCACATGATTCACCAGCCTAGTGGCGGTGCTGGCGGGCAAGCTACAGACATGGAAATCCAAGTAAAAGAAATCCTAAAAATGAAGCAGAGTTTGACACAGATTTATGTCAATCATAATTCAAAGGGCAAGACTTTTGAAGAGTTTTATAATGCTATGGAACGTGATAACTTTATGAGTGCCCAAGAAGCACTGGATTTTGGCTTGGTTGACGAAATTGTTACAAAACGCCCATAAAGTGCGTATATAATGGTAAGCCGTAGTATACTATAAATAGCTATGTCTAGGAGTGTACTATGGCCCAACTACCATTTGATTGGTCTAAACTTGATAGAAGTACTCTGTATTCCTTATTCTATTCGTTGAACGACGAATTAGTAGGTAAGGAACTGTCTCCTAGTCAGATTCAAAAACGCATTATCAGACATATTAAGGCTTATTTGCCCGTAAAAATTAAAAAATGTTTGTACGCACCTACTACTCCAGGATTTGTTTTTATGGGTGGGGTATACTATAGTAATTTGGACCACAAAGGTAAACCTGCTATAGAAGTCAATTTTAATTATAATCCAGACGATAAAAAATTAAAACTAACCCAACACCGTTTCAAACGTATGGCTGTACGTTTCGCAGATGTTGTACTTCACGAAATAGTACATATGAGACAGTTCCGTGCTAGAAACTTTAAAAATATTCCAGGCTATCAAAGCACAGCAGAATATGCTAAAGATCGTAAGAAACAAGAATATTACGGCGACAGGGACGAAATGGGTGCCCATGCTTTCAATACTGCTTGTGAACTAATAGATCGTTTTGGCTACGATCCTACCACTATAGCTCAATACTTGGATTCAAACCAATGCCGTAGACATAAAAATTCCACTTGGACTGATTATTTGAAAGCATTTGATTGGAATCATGATCATCCAATTATACGCAGAATGAGAAATTTGATCTTGCGCAATTTGGAAAATGCCGCCGACGGCAAGCCATTTAAGACCAACAACCACTTGACATACTGATAATTACTCTGTATAATATACACTTATACAGTTAATCATTGGAGTCACTATGAGCGTTTGTGCCAGTCACATTTGGAGTTTGGAAAGTCATCCAAGCCGTTTAAACAAAGAAGCTATTATCCTAGCTATTGCTCAAGAAGGCAATAAGGAATTCTTTGAAGGCTGTCGACTTGCGCTCGACCCAATGATCACTTTTGGGCTTAAACAAATACCGGAGAAACAAGATGAAGATGGTCCTGGGCTACCTTGGGATAGTTTTACTCTCGCTCTTACTGGCTTTACAACTCGCAATGTCACAGGCAATACAGCTCGCGACATGATTC
>Ga0208741_10000162_pt1 | contig 36906 bp, 50 predicted proteins | sample CryBogCBE03Jun09_FD_184576 | JGI IMG/M metagenome (GOLD analysis project Ga0208741, IMG submission 184576) | Freshwater microbial communities from Crystal Bog, Wisconsin, USA - CBE03Jun09 (SPAdes) | ecosystem: Environmental > Aquatic > Freshwater > Lake | place: Crystal Bog, Wisconsin, USA...
AAGCTTCTTCTCGATTATCTCCATGGGTGTTAGTTCCATACCAGGAAACGTACCAGATTGGAACTACCTTTGCCGGAGTGTTTCGTCCGGCCATCGAAGAGCTAGCTAACTCTCGGTGGAGTGTTCCAATGTCCGATTGATATATCGGTTGGCAGAGGATTTGGTAAAGAATCTGTAAGGGCCATCATAGACATACCAACTTTGGTAGTTATGTTCTAATTTCTCAATCCACGCGTCATAGTAAAATGGCCGACGCTTTTTGACTCTGCCGCGAAACTTATCCTTATAAAAAATCATTCTGGCAAACTCTCAGTCAAGTGTTGCAGTTCAATCTTGACTGGAATGGCGCTGATAATCTCTCTTTCTTCAAGAGGTACTTCATACCCAAAAATCAAATACTGAACATAGCCGTTGTGTTCTGTTTTCTCCATCAACTGCTGGTATTCAATTCCTCTAGCGTTCTTGAAACTGACCCAATAAACATCAGGCATATCCATTGCCATACCCCCTTCTAGGTAGGAAATACCTTACACTTTCAGGGGGCTAGGCTGGCAAATCTACGCCTGTGGCGTGGCTGAGTTGGCTGCAAGTGTGGCTAGATAGGCTTGGTAGTCTGAGTTGGCAGAATCGGTAGGGATAATAGAATAATCTGAACGCAAAATATTGGTAACTGTATTACCCATTATGTCTGTAAATGTTTGTATTGTGTATGTATAATCCATTATAACTCCGCGTTTGCCGTATAAGAATAAGCCAAAAAAGCACCATTGGCGGTAGTGCCCCAAGACGCATTTGAAAAATTACCCCGAAACCCGTCTACAGCAGCGGTTATAGAAATTGCTGTAGAAGCAGTAGCGCTACCGCTCACATAAAGATTTGCTGCTCCTGAAGTACCTGTGTCTGATGTAAATACAAGAGTAGGAGTTGCGCGCATTTGTGTAGGAAATATACCTGAATCATAAGCATTTGTTGAAAATCCACCTGATGAAGTTGATTTATACATAACGCTACGAGATTGATAGTAACGCTGGCACAAGGCTAACTCGCCTTGGAGTGTGCCTGATGCCTTTGCAAATGGTGTAGCAACTGAACCGATTTCTAACTGAACGCCTGTAAATTCAATGTAGTCGTTGGCTGGTGCAGTACCAGTTGGGACATATTCAAAGAACACGCCAAGTTCAGTAGTGCTAGAAGGAACTGCAACGGTTACTGAATAACGCTTCCAAGTGGCAGTAATAGCAGTTGTGGTTGTCGCTATATCTGTTTGACCTGTGTAGCCAGAGTAAAAGCCGTTTTGGTCTGTGCCAGTTCCTACGCGAATAACGCTATTGATGGAACTTACAGTTGCTCCCGAACCAGCGCGGGCATAGAACGAAAGAGTTACTGTCTGCCCTGCTAGTGGGATTGAAGTTACTGTTTCAAAGTTCTGCCAGATACGAAGTGAGTTGCTTGAGCCTGACTGGGTATCGCCTGAGTTGCGAGATAGGCGAACGCAATACTGAATGTTAGGAAGATTGGTTGTATCGCTGGTTGCTTGTCGTGACCAAGTACGGCCTGTGGCAGTATTGCAATAAACCTGCCAGCGGTCTGTAAGGAAAACTCCAGAAGCGCCAGCGTTTGTAATAGTGGTATTTCTTTGGAAAATATCCATCCCACCATTGACTACAAAATTCTTACCAGCAGCAAAAGGAGATACTGCCCCACCTGTATTCTGCTCAACCGTTGAGGTTAATTGCGCTCTGCTCATTAGTTACCTGCCTGTGGTGTAGAAGAGTTGGATGGGAGTGTGCTTGCAGCCTGTTGTGCGTCATAAACGCTCTTCGGCATAGATGTAAATTCGTTATTGCCTCGGTCAATGATGGCGTGTTCTACGCCATTAACTGTAATAAAAGTTACATTGTCCATTATAACTCCGCACTAAATCCGATGTAGGCACTTGTTGAATTATTGTTTGTTAAAGAATAAGGACGATATTGAGTTAATCCTGAAGCAACTGTGCAGTCAATAGCAGCAGTATTAGTTGATTGACCTGTCGCAGTCAAAGTCACATTTGTTACTGACGATAATGTAACTGTGTCATAAACTAATAAAGTTGAGTAATCAACACTTGCAGGAGCAGTTCTCATCGTTGATGGTAGATTTACTAAAATCTGTGCGTTAGTCGTTGATGATGCGCTGCCAAAACCTAAGCGACCATAAGTTTGTGCCGATGTTCGGTAGTAATATCGTTGAGCCGCGCTTAACTCCCCCTGGAGTGTTCCAGTAGCAGTTGTGAATGGTGTTGCCACCGAACCTGCTTCTACTTGAACGCCCCAAAAATCTATTGTAGAAACTGCATTGAGAGGAAATGTTAGGTTGATTTGCAGTTGAGAATTTGTGCCAATAGTTTTTCCACTAATGCTTGGCAAAGTTACTGTTGTGCTAAAACGCTGCCAAGAGGTAGTTAAATTGAGCGCAGAAAAAGAACCATAAACGGCAGATGAACCACCCGTACCAAATGATTGTCCGTAAGTTGGCGTTAATGTTCTAGAAGAATCAGCCTTAGCCCAGAAAGAAAGGGTTATAGTCTGACCTGCAAATGCTCTTACATCTTCAATAGGTTGATAAAGGTTTGCGTAGGTTTGTCCAGAGCCAGCAACGGTTGTTGCTATACGCAAAAAGTAAGTTCCTTCATATCCTGCTACTGGTGCAGTTCCAGCGGTAAATGTTTGCTGGCTAATAGTTCTTGTTGAGCCTGAACCGTCATAGCCGCAATACCATCTATCGGCGGTATAGACACCATTAGGGTTTGAGAACGAAGTTCCTCGTTGCCAAATACCAAAGTCACCGTTGATAATCTTGTTCTTGCCCGCTAGGAATTGACTTGCCCACGATACGCCTGTGCTGGCAGAAGAGTTTGCAACGAGTGTGCTGCCATCGGCTCCCACCGGAAGGTTTGTAACCGAACCAGATCCTGTACCGACCACGAGGTCAGCCTTAGCTGTCACGGTAGCTATTGGGATGGCGTTAGCTACGGCAAAGTTGTTTGGAGAAGCTACGACGGCTGAATCTCCGGCCACCAAAGCTGTTAAACCGGTGATAGAAGTGCCCGTAGAAGCCGTGTAATCGGTTCCTCGGACCAATCGAACGCCGTTTATGTATACTTCTTCGGCTCCGACCGTGTAGGTCAAGCTGGTCGAGAAGGAATCTGTACCAGAAAGGCTGGTTTCTCCACCTGAAGCGGTATAACGCCAGGTCTGAACGCTTACAGTTCCGGAAGGTCCAGTAGCACCAGTCGCGCCGGTTGCACCAGTAGGTCCAGTAGCTCCGACCGGTCCAGTAGCTCCGACGGGTCCAGTAGCACCAGTGGCACCAACTGCTCCATTCGAGCCAGTAGCTCCGGTTCCACCTGTTCCACCGGTTCCGCCTTGTGGTCCAGTAGCACCCGTTGGTCCGGTTGGACCAGTAGCTCCAACTGCACCGTTTGAGCCAGCGGCTCCGGTTCCACCAGTGCCTCCAGTGCCTCCAGTTACGCCTGTTGGACCAGTAGGTCCTGTCGCGCCTGTTGCACCAACTGCACCATTAGAACCAGCAGCACCAGTTCCTCCGGTACCTCCGTTTGCACCTGTAACACCAGTTGGACCAGTAGGTCCGGTAGCTCCTGTCGCGCCGACAGCGCCGTTCGATCCGGCAGCTCCTGCGGCACCGGTTCCACCGGTACCACCAGTTCCACCTTGAGGTCCAGTTGGACCTGTAACACCAGTCGGTCCGGTTGCGCCAGTTGCGCCGACAGATCCGTTTGTTCCGTTAGCTCCTGCGGGACCAGTAACACCAGTTGCACCAGTTGGACCAACAGGACCAGTGGCTCCGACAGGACCTGTAGCTCCAGTTGCACCAACGGCACCGGCAGCACCAGTTCCTCCAATTGCTCCAGTGGCTCCTGTAGCTCCAGTGGCTCCAACAGGACCTGTAGCGCCGGTGGCACCTGGTACGCCAGTTGGACCAACGCCGCCAGTTTGAGCGAAAGTGATTGAGTCAGTTCCGATGATGATGTAACCGTTGGTTCCAGTTCCGACGTTATTTTGAATCCAGTTTGTGCCAGATTGAGTTAAACCTGAAACGACATAGAGATAGTCGCCGTATTCAACTTCGCCAGCAATGGAATTGTTGTAATCGGTTGTACGAGTCAAAATGTATGGACGACCCGCAGGGTTGTTCTTTCCTGCATCGGTAACAATATAAATACCGTTTTGTGTTGCAGTGGTCTGGTTTTTAACTAAAACACGATCATTTACCGCAACGTTTACGCCGTCAATTGTTGCAATTCCGTTTGATGAACCAGTAAGTGTTGCACCAATTCCATAGCCACCGCCCGCATCGGCAGATCCAGCGGTATAAGTAGCAGAAAGATTTGCAGTTGTACCAACGCGAGCAGAAGCGTGAGCGTTATTTGATGCTAATGGACCGGTGGCTCCGGTTGCACCTGTTGGACCGGTAGCTCCGGTAGCACCAGTGGCTCCAGTCGCTCCGGAAACGCCGTTTGATCCGGCAGGACCTGTGGCTCCAGTCGCTCCGGTTGGACCAGTCTGCCCGATTGGACCGGTTGCTCCAGTTTGACCAATACCTGTGGCTCCGGTTGATCCGGTAGCACCTGTTGGACCAGTGGCTCCGATTGGACCTGTAGGTCCAGTTGCTCCTGTTGCACCTTGAGGTCCTGTAGCTCCAACTGGACCTGTAGCACCAATTCCACCAGTAGCACCAATTCCACCAGTAGCACCAATTCCACCAGTAGCACCGGTTCCGCCGGTTGCACCCGTGCCACCAGTTCCTCCAGTGCCGCCGGTTCCTCCGGTAGCACCGACTGGACCTGTTGGTCCTGTAGGTCCTGTAGCTCCAGGGGTTAATGAGATTGTTGCAATTGTTGTATCAACTGCATCTAAACGAGCTCTGACGCTTGCCTTTGTTCCCTTAGGGAGTACTCCCAGCTCAGTTTCGATAGCATGAATCGCATCATTTGCGTTAGCATGCTGAGTGTGATGGGGAACCGTTGCGGAGTCAAGGGTATCCGTTGCCTGTGGATCGACAAATGAATCGATGCCGTTAGGATACGAAGATGTCACATTGACTCCTTAGTGTTAGGGGCGACAGAGCAGTCACGCCAGGGGTTAACGTCTTACTCTGTCGCTTTATTCTTGATCGCGTAATCGCGAAATGGTGTGTGGTGTCTTTCATCTAGCCAAAAGTCTTTTTTATGAGCCAAAATAGCGCCAGTATGCACATGAAGCGGTATTCCAAGCGAAGCTAAACGCTTTGAGAACAACAAATCTTCACCAAACCAGCGTCCGCCAATCGGACCATCCATAAACCAAGCCCAGTCTTTACCCTGGTTTTCTGTTGTCTTAGATTGTATCTCAAGCAACACGTTTCTATGGATAAGAAGGCAACCAGTGCCTGTGGCATCAACTTTAATTACTTCGTTAATTGGATAATCATCAATGTTGACAAGTCCTCGACCTGGAATCTCATTATAGATTGTTGGTACTGGTCGAAGCATATCTTCATCATCAAAAAATGCCGCAAATACAAGCGCCGACATTACCGGACGCTTATCAACGTCTGCTGCTGCAATAAGTTTATCAAAGTTTTCAAGTGTCATTCGCTCATCAGCGTCCATCATCAGTAACCATGGAGCATCTGTTTGCTCAAGATAGTTTTTAATGAGCAGATTTCGTGAGCGAGTAATCAGTCCAGAATTGGAAACCTGGACATAAGAGTCAAAACGGTCAAATCTTTGACGTGCAATATGAATCAAGTCAATGGCTAATTGAGCGTTAATCTTGCCATCGTTAATAGTTGCAATGCAAACTTTATCTTTTAGTTTCATTCCCAAGCACCCCTAGTCTCGCGAATGTGTTCGATTGCTGCAGTTTCAGCCTCGAACATCCCTTCTTCGTGCTCTTTAATCAAATCATCAAGAGCTTTTAGTCCTTTATTTGTAACCAATTCTCTTGCGGCTTGTAAACCTTCAAGAAATATAGCTTTCCCCATAATTTCCCCTTAATTATTGCGCCGAGGCGCTGACTCTACCAAAAATGATAGAGCCAGCGTCGCGACTAAGGCTACTAGAAGCCTGAAGGTGCAACTGCACCAGTTCCGCTGACTGTTGTAACAGCCTTTGCGAAGCGGTGTGCGAGTGCTGCGTATCCGTAAACCTGGAAGCGGACGGTGAGGTTCGCTGAGAGGACGTCAGGAAGTACGCGTGTCTTAACACCAGACTCGAAGAGGTAAGAATCTGAGAACTTACCGATGAGAACTGGAGCTTGGTTTGTTGATGAACCGTAGTTGAGAGGCATTGTTGCGTCAACATAAACTGGTACACCGTGGATTGTTCCAACGAGACCCTTAGAAGCACCAGGAGCGTCAACAACACCAGAAGCGTTGAATGGACCTGCAGCCTTAGGAACAATGAGTGGACGTGAAGCAGAGTCAGTCTGAGATGACAACCAGTACCAAGTACTTGGAGCCATAACGATTGCCTCTACGTCACGGTAACGGTTACGAACTACTTGGCTGATACCAGCAGCGAAAGCCTTGAGGCCGCCGACAGCTGTTGGTGTTGTTTCAGTCCATGATGTTGGGATACCGTTTGTTGTGTCTGCACCAAGGTTGATGAAGCCACGAAGTGTGCCTGATGTGCCGTCGCCGTTTCCGAGGACTGCTGTGTTGAGCTGGAGAGCATAGTCAGCCATGAGATCGCCGAAGACCATACGGTCGAGGCCACCTGAAAGTGGAGACATCTCAACGAGCTGAATCGAAACGTTCTCGTAACCAGAGATTGTGCGTACTGGTGCGTTAACGGTCGATGTAACCATGTCGCGGATTGTTGTCGCAGCATTGTCTGGGTTCTGGAACGCTGTCTTAGAACCGAGGGTAATTGCTGGAATGTTGATGGAATCTGTTCCCATTGGAAGAGCCATCTTTGTAGCCAAGTCAGCTGTTACACGAGCCGCACGAGCGAACTCTGCGTATTCGTTGATGAGCCAGATTGGTGGTACGAAATCTCCACCGGTACCGTTTGTGAGACCGATGTCACGAGTTTCGACTGCAACTTCTTGAGCGTGGCGGTTTAGGCGATCCCAAGCTTCTGGTTGGTTACGTAGCTGAGCACCGATCATGTCACGAACGAAAGAGTTTTCGCTGTGCTTGTCGTATGTCATTGCTTCGCGAGTTACAACGGCGCCGCCGAAGACAGCAACCTTTGATTCCTTGCGTGATTCTGCGATTGCAGCAGAGCGAGCTTCTACAGCTTCCTGCTTTGCAATGCGCTCATCAAGTGAAGCAACCTCATCTTGCTTTGCTTCAGCTGATGCGAGAGCTTCTGCGGTGACATCTTCTGCTGCGATGGTTGATTCAACCTCGGCAACAAGAGCGTCGCGCTGCTCCTTGAGCTTTGCTGATAGAGTCATTTTGACCCTTTCTAGTGAGTGGGCATGAATGACCGTCGGGGCTATTGCGCCGAGGGTTAACCCTTACGCTTTACGCGAAGGGAATACTGATTGAAGCGAAGAGCAAGCTTACGCTTAGCAAGTTCAAGGTCTTCGGCTTCTGCTTCAGCGCTTCGTGCGCCAATGCTTGTTGAGTCGTAAGCAGGCCAAGTTACGGCTGATACCTCGTAAAGATCAAGATCAGTCAGCGTACGTAGTCCATCTTCTTTTGTCTGTCCATCTGCACCGACTGAAAACGCGAATGACATCTTGTTGACGTCGCCGCGCTTAATGGCTGAGAAAAGTTCCTGGGCACGAGGATTTTGTGGGTCAAGATCTGCTTCCATAAGCAAACCTTGTGCATCTTCTGACAAGCGCATTGTTCCGCTTTGTGTTGATGCTAGAGGAATTCCCTCTGTGTCATGGTTAATCAAAAGAAACACCGCGTTGTCTTCTGACAGTGTGCGAGTAAAAGCTCCTGGAGCGATAACCTCGCGGAAGTTTAATCCTGTCGCTTCGCGGTTGAATGTTGCCGCATAACCAGCAATCTTAAAGTTTGCGTCTTCCTGATCTACTGCGCGAATCTCGGCATCCATTGTGATGCGCTCGGCGGTACGGATCATTGTTTTACGCTCTTCGACCATTGTCATATCGGCCTTTCTTGGGGATGGAAGTGGCTTGATGATGGTCAAATAGTTTGAGCGGTGAACGTTCACTTGATCGCTTGCAACCCAACCATTACCTGATTCTTTGTAAACGCGCACATGGAATACAGGATTATCATCAGTGGCTTCCATTGTATAGCCATCGGATGAAGAAGCTGTACCTCTTGCAGTAACTTTTTCTACGCGACCGCGTGAGCGACCGGTAGATGTTGGCCATGAAACATAAGTTCCTTCACCAACTCGAGCCGAAGAAACTCGCTCTTCTTCTGAATCATCTGGGAGGAATTCAGCAGTTTCTGGATTTGCATTGTGTGCAATCCAAGCATCTTCGCTGTCCTCATCGTCGTCAAGCATCTTTGTTGCAGGATCTGCAGCTGAGTTTTCTTCAGTGTCGTCATCTGGATCGGTAAGACCAAGAGCGTCAATCACTGGGTCAAGAGCAAGATCTGCAGCACAGATTAAATAATAAGCTTGAGCGATAATCGGATCGTTGTCCATGATTGTTGCGAGAAGGGCTTGAGCTGCATCTATTGACGCATCTGCAGCCATGACGCCGTGAAGCGCGTCTCCGTCACGTAGTTCAGCCATTGTTGGATTGCCTTCCATTATTTCTACTGCGCGCTGTTCCGCAGAAGCGATGATTTTGTTTGTCCATTCAAGCGTGCTGCTTCCAAATGAGCTATCGCGAATTTCATAAATGTTCGCAATGCCTAGAAAATCTGGAAGCGTTACCCCTGATGCGACTGCTTCATCTCGCACCGCTTTTGGTGCTCGGAATGTTTCAGCCATTATTCGATCACACCCATAATTGGAGGTTGGATGTCTCCATCTGAACCAAGGCTAGGAACCTGTCCGCCAGCTGTTACGCTGCCGGTAAGAGCCTGGTTAAAGACATCGCCACCGTCGTATGTTTCGTAACCTTCCATAACACGGACTTCATTAGGTGTACGAGCACCCATTTGTACGTGAAGAAGGTTAACCTTTGCGCGGCTAAGAGCGTCTGAGCGAAGAAGGTGAGAAGTATCAAATACAACGTCGGTACCTTCTGGGAAAAGCTGAGATAAACCAACCTCAAGGCGGCGAAGCCACGGCATGATGGTGTGAGTTAAGAAGTTGATCGAGGCTTGCTCAACGTTCTGATATGTCTGATTGTCGCCAGAAGCCAAGATCAAATGTGAGGGAATGCGGAAGACACGAGCGATGTCGCGGATGAGCTGTTCGCGGGTCTCAATCATTTCCATGTCGGCAGCGGAAGTTGTAATTGGCTTCCACTTAAGACCGTCTGAGAGAACCGCTGGGAGTCTGTGGCGGCGATGAGTGTTCATGAAGGTATCGCGAACCTGAGCTGCTTGCTCGCGTGTTAGCTTCTGATCAGTCTCAACAACCGATGAAGGTGTTGCGCCCTCGCCGTAGAACTGTCCGATGTGACGGTCCATAGCCATTGCGATACCGATTAAGTTACGGTTTTGGATCATTGGCGAGACGCCCACGAGGGACTGAGGTGGTGTTATCCAACGAAGGTGCATAAGCTCGTCGGAAGCAATTTCATTTCCTAGGTGGAGATACTTACGGCCGATTTGGTCGCCGGTTGGTAGTACCTGCATCTGGTATGGGTGAAGTGGGACAAGGCCGATAATGTTTCCGCGCTTGTCAACATCTTTGTGCACATAAGCGTTACCGTGCAAAGAAAGCGAAAACATGATCTGGTGAATAAGCTCAAACATGTTTGACTCTGGGTCTGGATACATCAAAACATCCGGTAATCCAACCGAGACGCGCTTACCATTCTTGATCTTGTAGGCACGAAGTGGCAGCGAAGCTACGGTGTCCGAGAGTAAGGAGACGCAACCGAGAACTGCGGAAATTCCAAGGGCTGACCACTCGTCAATGCGCTCACCAGCGGCAGACGTAATGTTAGTCTGGCCATAAAGCTGCGAAAGCGGAGCGACGTAGTTGTTGAATTGGGGATAACGTCCAACAATTCCACGCGTGAAGATACTCATTCAGAACCTACCGATGCTAGAAACGAGAGTGCCAATGTTGCTACTCCTGCCGCGATGAGACCTGCGCCAACACCAAGCAAGACAGCAATTCCAGAAACAATCAAACTTGCTCCGACTACCTCAGCGATAGTCGTCATCAAATCCAAGGTTAGTCGGAATTTCATTTTTCCCCTCCAAGTCATAAAGGTTAAAGGCAGCTGGTAGGAAATCTCCTTGACCAAACCACCACGTTGCGCGTTCGAGTGCCATGACAGAAGCGACTGCTAAGTCAATCCGTCGAGTGGATCCTCGTTTTTCTTTTGCCAATCGACTGCCGCGCTGGTCAACGCGAAGAGTTGCGTTACCCACGTGTCTAGCAAGTTGAGGATCTCCGTTGTGTGTGAGTTGTTTGTTAACAACCGCCTCAAAGAACCGAGTGGTTGCAGGTGTCATACGTGATGCTGTCTGCGGGAAAGTCACAACCGGCAAACCCTCGTCTTCGAGAACCTGAAAGGTTCTGGCCCAACGGTAAGGGTCGCAGGCAATTTCAACGACGTCGTAACGACGGCACGCTGCACGGATAGCTTCTTCAACTTCCATGATCGGAACTTGCCAGTCTGCTCCGGCTTCTTCTGGTTTTTCCCAGACGTTTAGCGGAACAATATGCGGTGTCTCATCGCAGGTGACCGCGACAATTACCGTGCAGTCTCCGTTGAATGATCCGTCAAATCCAAGAACGATTTTTGTATTTTCTTCGAGGCCAAGTGGAGAAGCGCAAGCGTCCCAAGAGCCATGAGGCAACCAAGTATCAGACGTCGACGTCCAAACATTTAATCTCTTTGTCTTGAATTCAGCTTCTGGGGTCTGCAGTACCGCAGAGGCGAAATCATCTTCAGCAACAATGTCATTAAAACCTGGGTTTGCAGTTTCCCAAGCTAGTTTGTCCCGATAATCAAGATCAGGATTTGCTTCCCACCAAGCAAAGTAAAAGCTTGGGTCAACAACTTCTCCGCTCGCTACGCGCTTTCCGTATTCGTAGAGCTGGTAGCACAGCGAATCTTTTCCGCTGGAATCAACCTTGACCCCTGCGGTTGTAATAGCTACAAGCAATGGTTCTTTACGAGCACCCATTGCCAAAGACATAACGTCAAAAAGTTCACGGTTTGGCTGAGCGTGAAGCTCATCAAAAGCCACGAAGGTCGGTGATAAACCTTCCTTTGTGAAGGCTTCTGCCGAAAGAGCCCGATAGACTGAACCAGTCTTTGGATTGTAAATAGCGTCTCTATATACATCGAGAATCTCTGATAATTCGGGCTGCATTTCGACCATGCGCTTGGCAGTGCCGAACACGATTTTTGCTTGTTCTTTTTCTGCTGCGCACGAATAGGTTTCCCCACCTGTTGGACCCAGGACCAAGTGCTCAAGGGCTAGCGCCGACAACCAAGCGGACTTGCCATTCTTACGAGGCAAGCCGATCAGCGCGCGCTTATGCTTGAGCGAACCGTCAGGTCGTTCTGCAAATAATCCTCTTGTTAGCTCCGACTGCCAACCGCGAAATACCAGCGGTTCACCAGCAGCTCCAGCTACTGAGTCTTTTGTGATTGAGCACAAAGTCTCAGAGAAGTCAATGATGTTTTGACCGCGACTTCGCTTAAGCTCATCAGCACTGACCGGAGATACGTATCTCGGCGGCCAGCCTTTAATTTGTTTTGCGTTCGTTCCTCTTTTGGAGGAGTTGGTCGATTGCGCTGACACGTTTCACCTCTGCTACCCCTAGTCGCGAGCGTGACACCGGATCAAACCCAAGCGAAGCTAGGGCGTCGGTGAATGCTTTGTTAATCTGTACGTAAGCTCGACCATCAGCCGAGTCCAGCGTTGCCATGTACTTGGTCCTGGCGGCGGTTACCGCGTCGGCAAGTTTAGCTGTGTTCTCGATTGCGGCCATGTCCGAATGCGGCGACAACCAGCCGATGGCGTTGTCCCAGATTCGATTCCAAAAAATCTTACCATCCTCACCAAGCATTGCTGGTGGCTCTGGAGTTTTGTCCGCTGCTGGCAGCAAGACGATGTTCTCAAGTTCCTTCAAGCGACGGCCTCCACTATCAAGCCCTGGCGATCGCCCTGTAGCTCTTTTGATTTCCGCCGGTTTCGGTGGACGTCCCATCTCAAATCCCCCTTGGTCCAAGTCCATTTCGTAATTTTGAGCGTGCGCGTAAAAGACGGAGGCGAGGGGTCATGAGCGATTTTCTAGGAAAATTGACCAGGCTGGGGCCTTATTTTGTTATTTATATGATAGTGCCTGATGTTTTCACTTGTCTTGCTTGCGACTGTTGCATGATCTGCAGCAGGCTCTTAAATTAGCTGGGTCTAGACCTAGCGCCCTATCCTTCGAAATTGCTATGACATGATCTACAGTTGCATCAGCGCCAGCTAGTCGCTTCTCACATATGTAACATGTCCAGTTGTCTCGCTCTAATACTGTGCGTCGTATGGCCTGCCATCGACTACCGTACCCACGCTCCGTAGTATTTCTCTTTGGTCGTGGTGGATGAGCGATTAAATAATTATTAGCGCAGCGATCGCATCGTGTATTCGGTCCAGGTAGACCGCAGTCAATACATGGTTTACGCATCAGCGATATTGGATAACAGTTTTAATTTCTCCGCCTGTGAATGCGTCATACTTTGCAGAGATTTCAATTGCTCGCTTAATAAGTATTTCTACATCTTTAACAATGCACAAATCAAAGCTGTCAATCAAAGCTTCTAACGCACCCATTGCAAAGCGTTCGCCAGAACCTGCAGTGTAAGTGTTATTTGTTGCTCGCTCAAACGAATAATCTTCGTCGATTCGATAACATTCACCATTTATTGCAACAATCCAAATGTTGTCATTTTCAGCTGATGAATCACTGCGTTTAACTTCGTAACCGTGTTCATCAAATAATTTTCGCATTGCTGGAATTAAAGTTTTAGCAATGTAACGATCTGTATTTGATCGTCCAACTTTTGGCGCAACAAAATTATGTTGTAAAAGATTTATTCCACGAACTGCGCCTGCGCCTGCGATGATAACGCCGTTGTTGTTAAAAATCTTTCCGTCAGGAATGTCAATTGAAAATCCGTCTTCACCAGAGCTTTGTGAATCAGCTCCAATAATGACAAAGTTTTTGGTCTGAATGGCAGCTAGCGTTGTCATTCATTTTTCCCCTCAAATGGTAGTGGCAGGGTTTCTTCTTCCCCTAAAGACACCCCGCCGGGGATATTTATACCATAAATGTCCAATTTATGTTAAATTGTCCGGACTTTGCTTCTTCGGCGTTTCGTGCAAGCTACCTGCCAGGATGCCAAGCGTATCTTTGCCCCAAACAGCCTCGCATTTTGTACATTTAGCTGAAATTGGTCCATAAATGTCCATGTTGACAATAATGGAGTTTTTTTGGCCACAATGCGGACAAAAGCCTTTAATTCGACGCGGTTTATCCTTCCAGGTCAGTTTTAGCTCCACCTGGTTGCGAAAGTCATGAACCCGATCTGAAATGTGCTCAACGAGCTCATCGGTTCCGGTTACTAGCAGGTTTGGTAGCTGATAAAAGTTCTCCCGGATGTCCGAGAACACGTTTCCGCCCGCCATCAAGCTTAAATTGACGCTCATTTGCGCCGCGAGTACCAACAGTCCCAACATGTCATCGCCAATGGGTGCTCTAGAACTGGCGAGGATTGATTTAGAGACACTTTCTCCTTCAGGGCCAGACGTAGCCTCATAAATCTCATCATAGAGCTGTTCTAGCAGTCCTGGATGCTTAGAAACGTGTGTCTTACCGTTATCCATAGATTCCCGGTGTTCGTAGTACCGGGCAAGGTGCGAAACGTCGTCAATCAGACGCTCCATCAACTCAGAACGGGATCGTGGCATTTTTCGGTTCTCCTTTGCAGTCATGAAGCGAGACGACCAGGGGTTGTGGATCGTTGATGGTTTTTTTAATTGTCTCGGGAAGTCGTAGCTTTGCTTCAGCATTTCCATACCGAGTTGTGATTTGAAAACTTGACCCACCTCGTAGCAAGTTTTCAAGCTCCTCGTATTTCGACATCAGTAGCCGATTCAGCCTGACCCGGAACCCGCCGGCATGACAGTCCCAGACAGTGGCGCCGCAGCGAGTGCAGACCGCCTCAACTAGCGCCGTTGTCTTGAATGGCTCTGACATAAAAACCTCCGGGAGGAACTTTTGGATTTTTAGCTACTTCGGTTGTTGTCTGAATGTTTTTGGTTGCTCCCACTCCGTTCCTCCCCCTAGGGAGGAACGGGAGCAGCGGGAGTAACCTAAAACTCACTATTCAGAGGTTGCTCCCGGGAGGAACTGGGAGTAACTGGGAGCAGCGGGAGCAACCCCCCAGTCCGGCTGGCTAAAACCGGCCGAAAAGCTGTCCGAAAGTGGGTCCAATTTGGCGTCGTAGAGCTTTACGAACCCGATGCGACGAGCGGAATTACGCGATTCGCCGTCCCGGGATTCGGTTAAAAATAGCTCTTCAACCAGGATGTCGATAGCTAAACCGACAGCCTGATCTTTGCCTTTGACAGCCTTAATGACCTCGTTTCGGGACGGTGCCTCATCTCCTGACCAGTCATGCACAAATCGAGAAACACGCTCCATCAGCACAGTCGGACGCATCCGGCCGTCGCTAGACATAGACGGCATGTCAACGCTCCATTTGGTCATGGTGGTGTCCTGGGAGTCCAAAACGAACGTTCCAGCGTGCTTTCCTGGCGAAACCGATCGAAGTCCACCATTACGGTCTTTTTCGATGGTCAGGCTGATCTTTCCGAGCTTTCCAGGAGCTGGAGCCATCAGCACCTCCGCCGAGAGATAGGTCCCGTCAATGGCACGCTTCTTGGCAGTACCGCCAATGGCGTAGCCTGACTGCCTGGCGTCAATACCCTTCGGTAAGTGGTCAATTGTGATGACGCAGGCGCCAATTGTGTGAGCAAGTGGCTTGCAGACAGCTCGGAGTGCCTTGGTGATGTCATCGTTGTCAGTGGACTTCAGTCCCAACATAGGGACCAGCTCACCGACGGAGTCAACGACAGCTATTTCAGGTTTCCACTCGATCATGTCATGGATGAAGAGCCGAAGACCGTCGATGTCCTCAGGTTCTGCAATCTTGAACATGTTCGGGTTGGCAATGCAGGCTATCGGAGCACCAAGGGCGACAAGACGCATAGCTATTTCAGCCGATCCGTTGTGGTCGATATCAAGGTACACGGCACGGCGGTTCTGGTGCAGCGCCTCTACGACCGCGCACATCGCGAGCCACGATTTCGCTGTTTCAGGGTCGCCGAAGATTCCGTTGATTCTGCCGTTGTAGAACAAGGCAGTACCATCGGAACGTTTGACCCAAGCAGGTGGCTCGATCTCAGGTGGTGTGCCACGAAGGAGCCATTCAAGGTCGGCATAGATTGACGTCTCAACGTCGGGTTGTTCACTGCCTGGGACTGTTTTATTGTCCGGAGCTAGAAACTCTTCGACGCTGAACTCAAGACCACGTAGCTTTCCGTCGCAGTCTCGGCCATTGCAGCGTTCTTTTGGTTGCATCTTTGCAAGGATGATCGAAATACCGCCGAGCAACATGCGCTTCCACTCGAGCTCTGCAGATGTGGTTCCACGATCTTGGCCAATAACGTCAACAAATTCGCTTGCAACACGCTGAAGCGCATATCCAACACCTTGGTGACCAACTTGGCCAAGACGCAAGAGTCCCAGCATGAGGTCTCGAACAGCGTCATGGCGTGAGCCAGATCGGCCTGAGAGCGCCTCTTCTATGTCGTATAGCTTTCTGTTCACCATTGCGCACGGCTGATCCGGTGTGCACCATTCGGCAAAGGCAACAGCCATTTCCTCGGCGTCAGTGTCCAGGCGCTGAGTTGCCGGCGTTGCCGCTTGTCCCTTCGTAAGACCTTGGACCCAGGCAGCAGGTAGCTCTGGAAGTTGGTCTAAATGAGGACCCGCGCCGATGGTGTCTTGGTTTTCAGGTCCGATCCAACGATACGTGCGACCTTCTGGGTGCAGAGATGGCCAAACAACCGCATAACGGTGACCTCGGTGGATGGTTTCAATGCCAGGACCAACTTGGTTTGGCCACTGAAGACCTGTCGGTACCCGGTAGAACCTAATGCCACTGATGCCATCGTCTCGCGACGTTACTCGCCAGGTTTCAGGCAGTGGACCGAATGTCGCGATGCCTTTAGCTAGCGATTCCATTCCAGACTTTTCGCCGTAGGCGTCAACGTCGATGCCCAAAATGTTTGCGGGCATGCGAAGGGCAATGTTGCCACGTCCTTTGGTTTCAATCCATTCCTGGATTTCCGATGCGTCCGGTGAAATGTCGTAAAACCGCTTGCCTGTGTAACCAGTTGGCGGATGAGATTTCTTGCCTGGCGGAAGGGGTAGGACATCTGACCATCCCAGCTTTCGATAATCCCACGCCGCTTGTGCGTAAGGACCGTCGACTGGTGTGGTCTCCTCGTCAGGCATCATCTAATCCCCTTCTTTTAGCTGGTCATACGCCTCGTCGGCTTTGTCCCAAATGTCTACTTCAACAACTTCATCCTCGTCGGCGGAACCTTCTCCGCTCATCCACATTGGGTCACCGCTCACTTTCGTACCCCTTTGCAATGTTGCGAACTCGTTCTTGCGGTATGTCGTAGCGTTGAGCTAATTCGACCAAGTTAACCGCTTTCCTGTTAACGATTTTATACTCACTGCGAATCTGTCGAACTTCTTCGCTTGTTAGCTCTTTCCTGCCCATCCATCCCCCTTAAATACAATTCCCGGAGCCGAGAATATCTTTGTCATGAGCTCGCCGCATGAACACGTCGGTGCGGATTGCTCAGAAACACTAGCTATAACTTCACAAGTGATTAAACACTTAGGACATCTGAATTCGTAGGTTGGCATACTATTCTCGATTCTGTACAAAACTAACAAGCCAACCGGTTAAAAACCCAGCTATTGCAAACATGTAATGTGGCATTAAAACCCCTTCTAATACCAATGGTTAGCTATCCAGTGCGCCTTTGCTGCGCAAGGTCCGCCAGATCCGTACCAGCGAGCAATGTATGCTAACGTGGCGACGACCTGAGAGCGCGGATCTGAACTGAATTTCATGCCAATGTTTTCATATGTTGATTTCAGCAGCTGACCGATTCCCTTGGCCGATGATGTTGGATTCTTGGCCAGAGCATTCCAGTGCGATTCATTAGTAATGACATAATCAAGGCAAGCAAACTGCTTGGGCGTCAAAAGCTGATACGCGAAGTATCTAGCTTCGTTCACCTGGAACGATGATTCTGTCGCCTGAACTAACTGAACAACTGGTTGAACTTTCACGATCTTTGATGCTGGTTTATTGACGTACATTCCAAATGCAAAGAATACCGCCGCAGCAGTAATAAGCGTCATAATAAATCTATGGTTTAGTTTACTTTCCATCTTTACTCGCAATCGCTCGGCAGAAATCGACCCATTCGTGCTGAAACTCCCGACGTGAACGAGCTTCTTTGTACAACGAACAGACTGACCAACCCCAAACGATTCCGATAACAGCTGCTAATGCAATAAACATTTTTTTCTCCTTAGATTAAAAGAGAGCTCAGAGTGACGGCTCTGAGCTCTCGGCTTGCCGGATTAAAACTGAGGCGCGATTTGTGTTGCACCAAGTTGTTGCATCAAAGCGGCAATAGCTGCTTGATCCATCACAGGCGCTGCAGGTGGCGTTGGCGCAGTTTGCGCAGCAACTGGACCAGCAGGTTGAGCAAACGCGTTCTTCTTCTGAGCTTCCACCCACGCTTGAGCGCGAGCGACGTCAGCATTCTCGAAGTTGTTGAGGACCCAAGCAGGATTTCCCTTGCCTGTATCGACCGTTCCAACTCGCGCAAGAACGTTCGTCGTACCGACCTTAAGCTTATTAGTGATTCCAACGTGTCCGACTTTGACGTCAGTGTTGAGTTCTCCTGAACCGTCAAGGTCCACGAAATCGACAGTAAACTCGTCAACCTCCGCGTTGCGGAGAGTGTCAAAACGCTTTGACGATGACTTGACAGCGGTGAACAGGACGAGATGACCGTTGTGCTCTGCAGGCTTGAAAAACCCGCCGCCGCCATTTGCTGGTTGTGTGAACATATTTCCCTTCTTTCTTTGTGTGTGTTGTTTTCTTGCATGCTGCAAGTCTATATTTTCTGCTGCTTGCCGATAACTAGCTTTGAGCGATCTGCTTTCCACTTGAATACTTCAAGCGCAGCAAGGAATACGTCAAACTCGGCTTCCGTGACATCCATGTCGACAACTTTGCCCGTGCCTTCTTTTGGCGCATGCCAAATCTGACAACGCGTAATCTTCGGCACTGGAATCTCAGTCCCATCAGTATGGAGAATGTTCTCGGCATACTTGTACGCAGCAAGCTGAATGGAGTAATCAGGATAAACGCCGGTCGACGTCTTCAGGTCGACGAGTGTAACTTCACCGTCGATGATGTGTATGCCATCAAAGGAACCTGCATAGCCATATTTATTTGACCATACAGTACCTTCAATGGATAGTGGCTGAGGCTTGACAGCTTTCAAGATAGCTCTCAAGTTCTTTGCTGCTTCGCCAAGACCTGGTGGGTCAAACGGTGAGTTGATGTCAATCTCACCACGAAGCAAACCTTCGCAATACTCGTGCGCATCTGTACCTGCAGCAGCTGCCTTGTCTCTTGTGCGCCAAGGTGAACCCTTGAGCATGTCGATGGCTGCATCTTCAGGGAGGTCAATCCACGCCTTTTTATTATTTGCCGCAAACTCTGCCACGCTCTTCGCAGCCCAACGCGGTAAGGCAGGCTTGTCAAGAACATTGAGCACAGTTGTGACCGATGGAACTACAGCGCCGGTGACAGGATGGGAATAACCTCGTCCGGTGCCGACTGTTACTGCTAATGCTGGTGAGGTCACGCTGCCATCTCGTTTCTACGGGACAAAGATGTCGCGATAGCTAAAGCCATTGCTCCAATCTCCATCATCTGATCTTCTAGTGCCCGGTATCGATGATTCTTGCGGCTTTCATCAGCTGCAATAATCTTGTTATCGAGGCGCGCCATAGCTGACCACAATGTTTGCGGCGTAATCACCAGATCAACAAGGTCGCTTTCGCGCATATACTGATCGTGTGCAGTTGTGAATACTGCATGGCTATCAACCAGCAGATCCATCCGTTTTCTTCCCATTTGTTTCCCCTTCAGTACGTGGATCTCCGTAACCAGCGTCTCTCAAAAGCTCCACCATAATCTTGAGAGGTACAATCGCTGGCCAATTTTCTATTGACGCCGGACCAAAACCATCAGGCCTGAGAACTGCGACCGGAATAATTCCGTCCTTAATTCTCTCTGCCGCTTGATTCATTGCTTCAGTGACCGGGAAGCCTCGGCGTGCCTTAACTTCCCAGTCTATACCCACGGTCCCTGTAACGTCCGTGCCTTGTCTACCGGCCCCGGTAGACTCAGCAAACGGCCATCCGTGAGCCTGAAGGTAATCAGCGACTATACGCTGTGAGGCGTAGCCGCGATGCTTTCGGTGTTGACTCATACAATCCGTTCTCTAGCTTCGTAGACAGCATTCTCGAGCCAATGCTCGAAAGTAGTTAAACCTGGAAGATAAAGATTTGCTTGCCAACCGTAAAGAATAGCTCTTGCGGTTGTGCTGATGTTTTCGATGCTGTGCTGAGACCACAGCGGTTCATATGACCAGTCATGGTCAACCGATCTGATCTGCTCAGCTTTCTCAACGTCGCGCTCATAGAGATGTAATGAACCTACAGTATGAGAATACCAACCCATCTCAATGCCCAAAGCTTGGGCAACAGCGCCTTGCAAAGCGCCGAATTGGACAAGATCGTATGGCAGACCTAACCAGACATCATTCGATCTCATATTGACACGCGTGCAAAGTTTATTGTTGCGAATGAAAAACTGTAAAGACAATGTGCACGGAATATCTTTCGAGATTACTCTAAGGTCTTGCTTCCAATCAAAGATCGTAAGAACCGCTTGGCGTGAGTCTGGGTCAGACTTTAATAGTTCAACTAACTTGATAAGACTTCCATAAATCCTGGCGCCGTAAGCTCCGTGAAAGATATTTCCGTCCATGTAGTTGCCAAATACTTTAGAACCTGAAACAACAACTTCAGGCGCCGTAGTTTGACCAACCAGCTGCAAAGCTTCGACAGCGCCGATAAATGACTTGAGCTCTCGATTATCAACAGTGTATGGAATAACCCACGGACGCTCAATGAGCATTGTCGGATTCATAACTTCATACGTCTTTTGACCACGAGGTGATGTTACTTCACCGTGTGTTAAGCAAAGTCCAATAGCAGCTTCAACGGCTTCAGATGGGTTGTTCAGTTCAATAAACATCTGGTAAATCCCTTCCAAGCGTATCTGAGTCGACAACTTCAATGCCGTGTACTCTATCGGCAAGGTCAAGGTACATGTCCTGAGCTTTCAGAACATTGTCAATCTGATCTTGTTCGCCGCGCATCATGAGCGTAGTCGTAATGCAATCGGTGTTTCTGTAGATTATCTTAATCTGTGCACCAAGCTCAAGGAGCGTGTTGTGGCACAAAATAAATGAAGTGTTCCTCTCAAATAAAGACTTGCGTCCAAAGATGTGAGGCCAAATTATTTCACCAATATGCCAGCGGTCAAGAATAAGGCGCTGATCTTCATCTTCGTCCATGATGGACGTTATGTATTCATTCCACCAATGATTCTTTGTGGGAATACCGGCATGAATGATTTTGGCATTGGTCTCTTTAGCTAACCAATGTGCATGTGATGTCTTGCCTACGCCGTCGACGCCTTCAAGAATTGTAATCATGCGCAATCCTTTGGAAAACCATCTTCGTATTCGCAGCCTTCAGACACTGAGCACATCACGCCGGCATCATCTAGTGCACGACCACATTCTGCACACTTTCCCCAGACGCCGTCGTAGCCATCTTTCTGACGCTTAGCGTTTTTGTTGGCCTTGTCTAAATAACGAATTTCTACTTCGTCAGCAGTAGCTCCAACAGCAAGCCAGAGATTTACAATGAAGTGAAGTACATCAACCAATTCACCAACAAAGGCTTCACGGTTAATATGACGTGACGTTGCCCATGGTTTCCAGCCTACCTCACCGAGAGCTTCGTGAAGCTCGTCAGTTGCGGCTAAAATCATGTCTTTAATAAACTGAATCTTTTCTTCTTCAGGCAGATTTTCCGGATCAAGTCCAAATGATTCTTTCTGAAGTACTGCTTGGCGCATAAAAATTGAATCAAGCATCATTCCCCCTCGGTAAATGAGTTACTTCTATGTCAAGTTGTAAAGCGATGTTATCAAGTAAATCCGTCGGATATACTTGCGGATCGACGGGAACGCCGAAGAAAACTCTTCGAATTCCATGAGCTGCAATCAGCGGTAAACAAGCCTGACAAGGCCTGTGCGTAACCGCCAATAAACCGCCACGAGTATCCGTCGGAGTGCAATACCGTAAAGCATTGACTTCGGCGTGGATAACAAATGGACGTCTAGCTTCTCGGTCATCCCAGTCAATCTGAACTCCCGAAGGAGCTCCATTGTAACCAACGCCAGCGACAGAGTTGTCAGGACGAAGAACCACGGCACCGACTTGGTACCAAGGGTCCTCGCTCCGCGACGCTGCCATTTCAGCTAGCATCAGAGCGTACTCATGCCACTCTGGACGAAAGCGCATTAGCTAGATCGACCTCGACCATCGGACTGGCGAACCAGCTGCTGGACGCGACTGACCGAAATGTCCAATAAGTCCGCAATGTCCGAATATGTCCAACCTTCTTCGCGCGCCTTTTCAATGATGCCCAAAAAGTTGGCTTTATTCTCTGCCGCTGTTCTAGCGTGGCTTTTTAGCTCTTTATGCCAGTGCCACAGCTGATCTGCAATATCTTCGTCGTTCATACTTCCCCTAAATCCCAAGACCATCCTGGGCAGGGTCCCAACAGTACACCACCGGAGTAGAAAATGCCTCATTTATCGGTGTTTCTTATATGTGTTTTCCTACTCCACCGGTGTAGTATTTCAGCTATCAGGACGGCCCCGTTCTGAGAAACAGGAGAATAAAGTGTCAGATCTAAATATGACTAAGGTCGTAGAGCTTGTCAAGGAACAAAATGCAAATCTTCCAATTCAGATTATGCATACTGGTGGAGGTTGCATGACTGTTTATGCTGGACCTGCTGATGAAGACGGTTTTTTTGTTTTAGCTATTGGTCCATGCTTTGTGCGCGATGGCATTGTTTATGGAACTTGTGATGATCTTTATTTTGGAAAAGACGGAGATGAAGAGGATTACACTGTTCTCTCTACCGAAACTGAAGAACAAATCGCGTCAATGATTCAAGAAAAGTTGGTGAAGTAATGGCACACTGGCAAATGTACGGCGCTGATTTGTTAGCTAAATATGATTTGTACACTTGTGGAACTTGTCTTGCTCTTTACGGCGAAGAAGGTCACAACTGTCCAAAAGCTGAAGTTATTTGTGGCGATTGCCTCTATCCAATTAGTCAATGTCAACATAAGGAGAAGTAAATGTTTCCAATGTCACCAGCAGAATCTTGGGCTTTTTTGTTTTTAATCTTTACCGTCATGTTTACTGGTCCAAAGCTATTAAAAAACTTTGTTGATTTTATCTGCGAGCGAGCGCGTCAGCGTCAGCTCGAGGAGTACTACAACTCCAAAAGATAAAAAAAGAGCCGTTCACGGAAACCGCACCAACAGAAGGGGTTGTTGGGGTTCGACCGTGAACGGCTTTTATTATTTTTCGGTGGCTAGTTCTCCACCAAGACCCATGTAAGCAGCGCCATCGATCCATCCATCTAGCTTTTCTGGACTCTGAACGAGACGCGCCACTTTCACTTGATTCATGCAAAGAGCAACTTGATGCTCGACTACTTCAATTCCTAGAACAACACTCCAGAGCTTAGCTATTCGAGCAAAGTTCTCTTGTGGTGTTCCGTATTCTTGTTCCCGATCGTTGTATGTCAAACGATCAGCTTCTGCAAAGATTTCTTTGCGTTTCATTTTAGCCCCCTGGTCATCCTGTGCGCCCTTGGCTAAGTTACAAGGTGCGCACAGCGCTTGTAAATTATCCTCGTCATTGTTTCCTCCCTTAGCTAAAGGAACAATGTGGTCAATGTGATGCTCGACCTCAAACAAATCAGCGCCGCAGTGCTGGCAAACAAAAGCACAACGAGCCAAAACCCGCAGCCGGATAGTTTGAGGAAAGGACACTCTCGCTACTGGCTTTGGCTGTCGTGAGCTTTTCAGTAAAGCTTTAACATCTGATTTTAAGGACATTCATCACTTTCTGCACCTGCAGCCATTATTACTACCGCGTCGGCGATGCTTCATAATGTTTGCAGGTTTAGCGTCAAATCCATGATCCGCAAGAAGACGAGAAATTGCTGCTGCTGATATGTCGTGATTGTCAACGAGACCCAGAACAGCTTTTCTATCGTCGGACTCCATGCCATCAAGGATTCTGCTCATTTTGCAAAAATAACCTTGCTGAATAGGAGGATTCTTCAGGAACTCCTCAATTGCGTCTTTTAGGCGCATAAGTTTATGCCGCCGGTGTAGTCGATGCTGCTGGAGTCTCTTTTTGCGCAATCTTCGTTGTGATACGAAGAGCTAAAGGACTCAAGAATGGATACTTGGCAACCAATGCGCGTGTGGCAGGAGCTGCAACAGCACCAACCGCAGCGTAGGCAAATGAAGCCGCATTGAACTTTGCATGCGGACTTGCAATGTAATTTTTAGCATATTGGATAACGAATGCAGTTTCAACCGCAATAAACGCGTGCCAATATGACTTAATAAGATCTGATTGCTTCTTTGATAGTGTCATTCTTCCTCCACGTTGTTTACGTATGGAGTCACAATGTGTGACTCTTGCTCCACGTCCGCTCTTCCAGAGCCCTTCTCCGGAGCGGCAATACCTGTCACGGCAGCTGTTGCAACCATGCTCAAATGTCCTGGATCGACCGCGAAATTCGAAGCCTTCCACACCGCTAGCGCGGCAATACTACCAAGAGCAACCGCCTTGGGATCGGAATAATGCAGCTTAAACATTATGAACCAGCCTTAGCTACCATTGAGGTATATGTCCAGGCATCAATGCCTTGGTGACCTTTAAGTCCTGGATATTTAGATTGGTAAATCGGAACAAGAGCAAGTTCCTCGGCTGTTAATACGTTGGTGACTAAGTTAGCGGGCAACAGTCCCGCATTGGCCAAAGCCCGGGCAACAATGAGCTCTGCAGTGCCCTTGGCCCCAACCTTGAAGGCTGAAGTTCCAGGAAACGGAGGAGCTGCGATTACCGTGGTTTTTGCTGCTGGTGTGGTACTAGTTGAGCTGTTCATAATCGCAGCTCCACCGCCACCAAGCGCCGTAACTCCAGCAACACCAGCGGCAATACCCTTGTTCTGGGTTGAATTCACAGCTGGTCGAACTGGGTTTGGATACTTAGGGCGAACGATTGCCATAATGTTCAGGTAAGGCCGATGGCGGCGGAATACGCCGATACCATCAGCCTGAGAACCTGTTGCGTGATCCGCTGAGGTGTTACCCTCAATCACGGTAATACCAGCCGGAGAGGCGTTCTCAATAATGCCAACATGCTGAGCAATGCCATTTGTCCAGGAATAGAAAACAATGTCTCCAGCCCTGGCATCTTTGACGTTAATGACGCAGCCTTGTTTTTGGAACCAGGCAAGACCTGCCGGACAATAGCTAAATCCCTTAGGGGTTTCAGCCGCAACAAGCGCTGAGACGTTAGCTTGGGCAAACACCCAGCTAACGAACATGGCGCAATACGGTTGATTTGGCACGCCGTACCAATCTCCGTACGGGTTTTTATTGTCCGGACCCTCAATAAAGCCAATTTGTTGCTGAGCAATGTTAACAATATCAAGACCGCTTGTCACTGATATATCAACCTCTCTGCCAAATCTCCTGGCGTTACTAAATAGTCTGGTTTATCTGTCAGCAAAATCCCAGCCTTCGCATAGCATTCAGCTACCAGTTCTGAACAGATATAACCGTTCTTACTTGATAGATATTCCAATATGCGAGTGTTGGCTAGTACCTTCAGTCCCAAAATGCGCAATGCAATGTCGGCAATGACTAAAAATCCATAGGGTTTACCAATAATTTGGTGAGCCTTGTGAACAATAATCAAGCGCTGCTGGTCGCTGAGCTTTTCGTGCTGGTTCCAAGCAACTTCTGTATACTTGGAAACATAACCGATTTCTACGCCCTTGGGATTAGCTTCAATGATTCTTCCTTCGCCAATATAGATAAAGGCGTGATTCCACCTGGACAAAGTGCCCAGGCGGATTAACTTAGCCATGATTCCGTTAGTTTTAACGCAACCATAATCACCAGGACGAGGATTATAGGTTTTCGTCATCTAACGACTCCTTAATTACCTCAATGTCCTTAGCTTCTTTTTTAGTAAGCTTACGAATTTCACGCAAGATCATGGCATCGCGCTTTGTCTGACCGATCATTGCAATACCAATGATAAGTTCGACAGTAACCGCAAGCCATGAAGCAAGGTTCATCCATTTGATATAGGCATGAGTATCAGTGAACCATGTTGGTTGCATCCACCAAATAGCTGTAACAAGTGTCCAAATAATTACGAACCACCAGTTACGGATAACGCCCTGGACTTTCCACGAGATTTGCTCGCTGAACGTCAGGACGTCTTCTGTGTCTGGATGAATATATTTACGACTAAAGATCAAGCTCACCCTCCTTAATTTCAAGACGGGTGTTCTTTTTGTTTGAGCGCCTAATTGTGGCCGCTATGATGTGGACGACTACGCGATGGAATACCCACCACAGCGCTCCCCCGATCGCACCGATTGAGAACGTCCAACAGTAGATGACGTTTGCTAGATCAGATTGGTCTTGGAGTGTTATTTAATTGTTCCTTACTCTTGAGGTTTATTTCCCCCAGAGGCTATTTTACCAAGAAGAATCTTTAATGTGAGATTTTCTTGTATGAGGTTTGCAATCGTATTTTTCTGAGCTTCTAATAACTCATTTGCATCTATTTCTTGTTCCACATTATCCCCCTAGTTTTGTTACGCGAGCAGAAAGCTCTTGTACTGCTTTAATAAGTGGTGCAATAAATTGTTCGTAAGCAAGTGATTGGTAAGACTCTGGATCGTTAAGATCAGAGATAACCCAACCACCAAAGTCACCAACATTAGCGGCATCGAGCGCTGATTTTACTTCTTGTGCAATTAAACCGTAATGTGTGCGTTTTCCGGCAATGGATTCTACTTTGTAAACATCTTTTCCATTAGCATCTTTTTCTTCAACAACAGGATTACCTTTATCATCAACAACTACTTTATTTCCACCGGAGATAAACTTGTAAGCAACCGGGCGAAGTGAGTTGATAAAGTCAAGACCAAGAGGCGAATTTTCAATATCTGTTTTAAGTCTAAGATCAGAGTTGACAATAGCAGCATTGTGCAGATAAATGTGATTCCACTGATAGCTGTTGGCACCAACACCAAGGTCATATGTATTTGTCGTATTTGGAGACCAACCAGAAATTACACCGTAACCTCCGTAAAGATTTACGGTATTTGTAATGTTTAGGTTTGTATCGTAAACGTTTGTCACGTAAGAGCTCGCAGCGGTCAATTGTCCGCTATTGCTAAGTGAATAAGATCCTGCCCCTGTTGTAACCGAAGTAAATGATCCGGCTCCGCCAGATGTTATTCCGTAAAGTCCGCCCCCTAAAGTTAGCGATCCGCCGGAAATGTTAATTCCGGACGCCGCAGTTATTGAACCGTTAAATACCGATGATCCGGTCGAGTAAAACGTTGATGCGTAAACACCACGATCAGAAAAAAAGCTATAAGTAGATTGTTGACCGTTACCGTTAGTTGCCATCAAGTACGTTCCGCCGTAGTTAATGTATCCAGATTGGATACTAAAACCACCAATTGTTCCGTTGCTTGATGTAATTGTTCCAGAGATTGTCGCACTGCTCGCATTGAGCGCTCCGGTGTAAGCGTCAACCGAGAATGTTCCGCTGTTGTTGCTGATGCCAACGTTAACCATAATTGTTCCAGCGGTAATCTTTCCAGCTGTTACGCTTGCGATTACTGCGTCAGAAAGCTTTGTTGTGTCCCAACTAGAACCGTTCCAGGTCCACTGGTTGAGGATGACCCCAGTTCCTGACTGATACTGGAACCAAATATCACCCTGGCGTGTACCACTTCCGGAGTACGATGCCGTGGAATATGTGACAACGTTCTTGCCATTAGCTGTAGCTGATGCTGCAGTGGCATTAGCGTTTGCTGTTGTTGCAAGTGAATATGCAGAGGCAATAGCTGTATCTTGAACGGCAACCCAGGACGATCCGTCCCAACGGTATTGTTTATTGCCATTAGTTGTGTCAAACCAAATATCGCCAATTGCACTAGCGTTAGGAGTTGGAGCTGCATAGTAAGTCGACGTTGGAACAACGACTGCTGTGGCAGAACTGTCATAATCGCCTGAGCTGTACCATGTTGAATATGGAATCGGCGTATTAGTAATCTGAGGTGCTAGTGGCATCAGTTTCCCCTTAGATCGTTATTGAATATGGGTTCATTGGTGAAGTGTTAATCTCCACGCGCCAAGACTCGGGCGTAATGCTGTGATTAAAGCCTTCTACAACGCAATAAAGCTCCAGAGTTCTACCATCAACAGTTGTGCGCTCGATAGTAACCTGGTCGCCAATTTCAAGGGACAACAAATCAGGGTACAAGGCACCAAGAGCAAATGCAGAGAACTGCACTGATTGAACAAGGGTTTGGGGATTGTGATCTTTGTACGCCAGATATTTAGCAAGATTATCAGCGTCTGAATCGTTGAGAATTGGCGCATTTACGGTGATTGTTTTTAAGCCAAACGCCGTTGTTGAAGGCAGGTGTCTATACCGGCGCTGTGTGCCGCTTTCGCGCTGAATAAGGGCTTCGTTAATGACCTGATATGTGCCAGGGGTTGTTTCAAGCACGTCGTATTCCACGGTATTTGTGGCACGAGAATCAGACAATAGAAGTCGTGTAACGCGGCTAAACTTGTCACTTAGAGGTAGAAAAGTGGCCGTTCCCTCACGGCTAATAAAGAATCGACCAGCCTCGCACGCTACGCACTGCTCAATAATGTTCTGCAATGTAGCTGATTGTGTTGTAGCTTCCATCTGAACGGAGCCTGAAAGGTTCCTAGAATCAGTCCAGTTGGCGTAGGTCAACATTCTTCCGACTCTGGTTGATGTTGTTTCTGCAGCATATCCTGCAGGAGATACAGCTAGCGCGTACATCTTAGACAACAGAGCAATGCCATCGGTAAATGTCATTGTGGCGTTTGGTGAAAAACCCTGGTCAACAAGACTGGTTTCAAGGAATCCGACAAAAAGGTAATAACCTGTTCCCTGCCAGGTTCCAATAATGCGCGTTTTTAATCCTGCTTTTAGCTGGTTAACACCGCCTACAACGTACGGAGAACCAGACAGAGTGTATTCTGGGTCATAATAGCCGCTGAAGTTATCAACAACAATGCTGGCGTGTCCTGGGTCGTTTTTCTGGTCCGCTCTTGTGCGTCCTCGAGTAAACGAGACTTCACGAAGATCGCTGACATTGACTCTTACCCATGATCCGTTGATATAAAACTCAACAGCAATTGTTGGTCCGTTAGTCGATCCGTCAAGAAATGATGTCATTTATAGCCCCAGAGCTGAAAGTGGTGCACCCTTACGGCGCAGAAGTTGAGCTAGCTCATTGCGCATACGAACGGCAAGGTCTTTTTCGGCAATAACCGAACCTTGCACGTTGATTGTCACATTCATCCCCTGTCCCATCCCTGATTTATTTAATGGTACAACAGCCTCTGGACCGGCCTCGCCAATCAAAGCTACTGTTGGAGAACTTACTACACCGCCGTCGGCAAGGTGCGGAATCTTTGGAATGTTAATTCCAAATTCTTCTCCGCCAAGAAATGATGGCAGCTTGATGTGAATCTTATCGAGGAGACCAATAGCTCCGTTGATGAGGTCAATAATTCCGTTAATTTCCATCTTGAAGCCATCAACAATAACGCTGAAGATTTTACCTATGGCATCGCCAACAGTCTTGACAATGTTCCACAAATCCTTGAAAACGTTGATAACAATAATTATGGCATCCTTTACGGCGCCTACTGCCAGAACAGTTGCCTTCCAGGCTGCTAACAAGACAACGCCAACAACCGGAGCCAATACCGTCACAATAAAGTTGCCAACATCCTTCAGAATTGGGAAGATGGCGTTAAATACTTCCTTGACATCATTAAATACTTTTCCAAAGTCTTTTCCAAGGCTACTGAAAATGCCCATTTTTGTGCCCGTTGATTCGAAGTGTTGGCCAAGCTGGATAATCCAATCAACAACGTCTTTTATGAATGGAACTAGCTTTGATACCACATTACCAATTGCCTCAAATGCTGGGCGAAGAAGTGTTGTCAAAACCGGGACAATCTTGGCAAATCCCGAGGCTGCCGCAGTAAGCGCCGGATAAAGATATTGGCCAAGCTGAACCTGAAGGCCAGACATTGCAGCCGTGAACTCACGGTGCGCCATAATGTTGGCTTGAACAGCTTTTAGGTTGTTAGCAGTAAGTACAAGTCCATACTTCTGAGCTTCTTGCTCAAGTTCGACCAAACCAGCGCGTCCTTTATTGAGGAATGGCAACATTGTAAGACCAGACTTACCAAACAAAGCAACTGCTTCCGCTGTCTTCTGGACGCCGTTAGGCATCTTTGAGAACTTGTCGGCGGTCTCAAGCAATAGCTCATTCATGCTCTTAATATGACCGGATGAGTCTCTGGTCGTGATACCGAGCTCCTGAATAGGCTTTTTATTAGCTAAAACAACTGTTGAAAACTTCTTTAATGTCATTTGAGCAGCGTCGGCTGAAAGTCCGGTCTCCTCAAATGCAAAGCGTAGCTTAGAAGCATCTTCTGCAGTACCGCCAGTAACGCGCTGGATCTGCAGGACTTCGCCGCCAACTTTTTGGAACTCGTTAATGGATTCCTTGGCAAATCCTGTAACCTCGTTCAGAGCACTGGTCATCAGGTTACCGCTGAATACGCCAGCGGCTATTTCCTTGATTTTTCCAAAGGCTCCGCCGGTGTTCTCGGCTTCTTTACCAATTTTCTTCAGTGTTGAAGAGGCTGAACGGTCATAACCATAGATATTGACGCCAAGATCTGTACTGGCCATGATTTCTCCTAGTTTTCGCCGTTATTGGTTTTTGCTGCGTTTATTAAATCGTTTAATAGTGACAATTCTATATCCCACACGTTTAATGGCGTGATTCCTGGGTAGAAATGGCATAGAAGAGCTATATGCTTACGTATGTGCCCGTGAGTTCCGCCTCGGACTAAGCCTCGGCTGATGGCTCTTTTGGGTCTGATACTCCAGCAGTAATTTCGTCGATGGAATATGTGTTGAGCACATCATCAACAGAAACAATCTTTCCGGCCCTTGTCATGCAAATCCAAGCTAGTGCGTAAAGCGCCTTAACCTTGGAATATGCTGGATTTGGGTAAAGCTTTTCACCCTCAGAAAGGGTAGACAGAAGCGTCAAGCCATCAAGGCCAAAGGCTTCTTCAATAGTAATAATCTCGCGGCCTGTTGGGCCTTGAGTATTGTTCTCGCTTGGTAGATCAAAAGATTCACCACGGATAATTAAAGGCATTTGGTTCCCCCTGTTATTTAATAAGACCAGTTTCCGACATTGCATCTAGGAATGATTTTGCAACTTCTTCCTCGATTTGGTTCTTGTGTGCAGCAGCGGTATGAACTAAATAAGGCTTTGGAGACTGTTGAACCCAACGACCAGCCCAAGAACCGCTTCTTGCGCCTGCATCTGCAAATACTGGGTGTCTCCACGGCTTGCGAGAAAGACCTTCCATATAACGTGGAAGCTTTCTGTACTTACCTGTCTTATTTGCAAATGTTGTACCAGACACGTGTATTCTAATACTAAAACCCTTTTTGGAGTTTGTAGCATTGACTTTTGTCTGAACGGCGGCAGCAATTCCCGCCCTGAGTCCCAGCTCAGACTCTCCCCGTCGGGATTTAGCTGCCGTTCCGCTCTTAGCTGGCGTGTTGAGCGCCGCTTCTTTTACTTCTTGCGCAATAGGTCTCGCAATAGCGGTTAACCTCTTGCGTAGTTGCTTCTGAACATCAGCGTCAATAGTCTTGACCGCCTTGTAAAACTTTACAAGGTCTGGGCTTTCAACATTGACGTCTAGAGCTGCCATATTAGAGAGCGTTGTCGCTTGTCTGATAGACGATGGTCAATGGCTGATCTGTACCGTTGTCATAAGCGGTAAAGGTCATTGCAACATCAATGACACCAGGTCCTGGAACCTTTGGTGTGTCAGCATCGAACTTAACAGCTGAAACCGTGATCGACAATGACTGCTTGTATGTGCTAGCAATTGTCGCACCAGTAAAGGTGAGATTAAGCGCTGCTGATGAATCTGTAAGGTACTTGTTGAGCAATGTGAGATCGGTGAATTCAGCGGTCAGCTTTCCTGTGATCTTGCGGAAACCGTTGATGATCTGCTCAGCTTTAGCACCAGAAGAACCAAGGTTGTAACGATCTGCTTTAATGACGTTATCAACAGTGAGGGTGAAATCCTTGACGTTGGCAACTGATGTGCCGTCGACAGTGATTGCGCCCTGGGCAAAGTGGAAGATAGAACCGTTTGCTGGGTATGAAGCGGTCGCCAAAGACTGTGTTGTAGAGAAGCCAGCACCGTCAATGTTGAACTTACCTGTAGCTAATCCACCGGCTGCAACTTCTACTTCCCATGAAGCAACCTTTGCGCCGGTAATTGTCTTAGGAACTACTGTTCCTGTGTACTCTGGAACGCCAACCTGAACTGTAGCAGAACGTCCATAAATGTCACCAAGGGTGAATGTATAGCTATAAACGCCAGTGCTTACTGTTGTTGGTGATGGTGCAGTTCCAGTGGCCAATGCCAAAAGCTGACCAAGACCATTGGTTGGAAGGTCAAGCATAATGTCGCCAGTTGCGTCAAATGTTGTAACAACACGACGCTGTGAGCGAGGTAGCAAGCCGCCAGCACGAAGGCCTAGACCCTCGACTGTCTTCTTGTTGTAGTTAATGCCTTCAGATGTGAACTCGTAGAAACGAGACACGGTGACAGGCGTATTAAAAGTCGTCTCGAACGCGATTCCCAGTTGGGAACCAATTCCGGCGCCGATTGCCATGTTATCTCCTAGTTAGCTGGAGCAGCGTCTGCTGCTGGGGTTTCAGGGTTTGGGGTTGATGCAGGTGTTACTACTGCGGCTGCTGCCTGATCTGCTGCTGCCCAGTTCGATGTCTGCTCCAAGAGAGAAGCTGCAACTGTTGCATCGGCAACATCGAAAGTTGAGTTTGCGTTGACGGTTAATCCAAGTGATGGAATATAAACGTCGCCTAGTGGTGAAACGTTTTTGATCTTTGCCATGTTTTCTCCTTAGATTCTTGCTCGGTAAAGAATTGTGAAATCAATGACCACTGCAGAACCAGCGTTGGTCTGCATTTGGCGAATTCTGTGGCTATCAAGGCCTGAATAAAGAACAGCGCCGCTGAAGCTTGGATCAGAGCGGATAATTGTGTCCACCGCTGACAATAAAGTCTGGCCATTAGCTCTGTTGGTGGCCATTGTTGTATCACCGCTTTGGGCAACTAGCATGCAGTTCAAGGTTCCATCCTCAAACATCTTGTAGTTTCCAACAAGTTCCCAGTTGTTTTTGGACTCAGAAGCTACAACATCTCCGCTTTCATTGCCATCATGTCCAACGGCAATATAACTGCCAGGATAAGAGTCAATGTTAATATCCGGACCATCGTAAATCTGGATTCCAGTCAATAATGGTGATGCCTTGAAAGCTGCAATGACATTTGTAATCAGATTTTCAATTGCTGATGTGGCCATTACAAGATACCCGGCAAACTAATTGGATCGAGCAATCCCATAACTCGACGTGGCATAGAGAAGGTTGAACCTGAGTAAAAATCGTCACCGTTTTGGTTACGGGTAATCACGTTCATAGAACCGCGTTGTGTCTGCCACAGATGGCGAACAATCTCAAGAACACCCTGCTTTGCTTGTGGGTGAGGGTTGACATAACCGGCAACATAAGAAACCGTGATGTTTCTAGCTCCTGGTGCCCAGATACCAAAGAAGTTTGGTTCATTAAGGGAACCGGATGTTACTCGATCAAGGCGCTGACCTGTGTAATCCAGCGCATAATCTGTTGCACCTAAAGTAATTCCGTTTTCAACAACGCTAATAATGCTGATTGCACGAGGGTGGAGAAGGCGCAAAGTCTGTTGATTTCCATCGTAGACTTCATTGGTAAATGTCTGGCGACCAAGAATGGTTCCTGTGTAATTTTGGGCCATTTCAGTAGCCGCATCGACAAAGCGATATAGCTCAAGATCGTTGGTTGTTATCGTTGACGAAATGTTGAGGTGATCTTTTACCTCGTCAATAGAAACAATGGAAATCGAATTTGGGTCGCGGACGGTGAAGTCATCAGCGTATGAGCTAGCATTTGTTCCTGTAGCTACCCAGAAAACTGTGTGACGACCAGCCTGAGACGGAGTGTAGTTTACGTCATAAAGTCCGGTTCCAGAGTGGTTAACCGTTGGTGTCGCAGTGGTACCATCTGGCAAAGTAATGGTCAATACGACCGCTGTTGCGTCTGCTGCAGTTCCAGAGCTATTGGTTACAGTAATACCAAGAGGGACTGAGCTTCCGAGGAAATACGTACTGGCCATCGGTTATCGACCTTTCATAGATGCTGATGATGTCTGACGTTCGGCCATATTTCCCATAATTGAGGTGTAGTCATACGTCCACAATGAGTTGTTGTAAGAAATACCGCTCTGATCGTAAAGATAATGATTCAGAATTGAAGCTGGAGTGGCCCGATAAACCATGCTTGGCGCAGTGACGATTCTTTCCGTCATTGTGCTTGCAGACATATTAGCTCCTTAGTTGGTACCAGCCATCTTCCCAAAGCGTGAGAAGTCTCTGAAAATAAGCCTCGTACTCAAGGCCGATTGTATCAAGGGAATAATGATTTACCGAATGTTCCCTAATTGCTTTGCGGTCTAGTTTCTTTACGTCTTCTGCGGCCTGTAAGAACTCGGACAATGTTCTGCAGCGATAACCGGTTACGCCGTTGGGATTGTTCTCTGTAAATGCGCCCCAGTCGGTCGTGATTGTAGGCGTTCCACAAGCTTGAGACTCGATCACGACGTTTCCGAAAGGTTCTATGTAAAGAGTAGGGGCTAATGTCGCGATCGCCTTTCCCATAAGTTCGGCGCGCTCTTTGGGGTTAACCGATCCGATGTAATCACCATAGCCGCCAGGATTTTCACCAGGTCCGGCAATGATAAGGCGCTTTCCAAGACGTTCGCATACTTCTTGAGCTATTCTGAAGCCCTTGCGGTCAATGACTCGACCGATGAAAAGGTAGTAATCACCATCTCCGTCCCCAAGTGGGAACATGTCTGGTTCTAAATATCCAGGAATCACAACGTCAAAAAACTTGCCATCAACGGTTGTCGGATTTTGATATGCAGCATAAATTGAGTGCATCCAAGCATATGACTCAAACACCCGATATTGGGAAAAAACCCCTCCGTAGCCAACGCCAAATTCCACAGTCATGTGGTTAGGAAAAGCATCGGCGATTGGCTTCTGAGAAGAACCGCCAATGGCGCAGATAAAGTCTTGAGGCTGAAGTCGCTGCTTCAGTCCCTCAATAATATTGGCATTAAAGATTTGCCAATGCGGAAGGGTATTGTCCCAGCTCGTAGAAGTGAAGTGCTGATCCCCTACAGCTTCAGCACGTTCAGCTTCCGTAATACATGTAATAAGCTCAGTGACCGGAGCTTCATTCTGTTCTCCAGCATAGAGATATACCTCGTGACCCAGCTTGTTCATCATCATACAAAAACGACGAACCTTCTCAGTAAAGGCACAACCCGCATATTCTTTTGTTACTTGAGTGTGTGGCAAAGCTAGGACATGAAAACGCATTTATTTCCCCTATTTCAACAAGTTAACGAGCGAACGAGTACGCCCGTGAGCCAACTGAGTATAGACCTGAGTTGTTGCTACGCTTGTGTGGCGCATAAGCTCTTTAACAGCGACCAGATCCCCTCCGGATCGCTCTAGCATATCAGTTGCAAAGTAGTGACGCAATGAGTGGAAATGCTTGGCATCCGGGCCAAGGATTCGACGCATTTCGTTGGCTGCTTTAGCGCTGAACTTGTTAGCTGTTACATTCCAGAGACGACCAAGAGTATCATATTTCCTGATCGTTTCTGCGACCATTGGGCTGACTGGAATCACCAAATCTGTGTTTCCCTTGCCAATAACGGTCAGCATTGGGCCCTCGTCGGTATCGAAAAGGTCAGCGCCCTTGATGACGGCAGCTTCGCAGCAACGAAGACCTGCCATACCGCCAAGGATAAACCAGTCGCGGAACATTGGTTCAGCTTCTTCGAGAAGCTTAGCGTATTCCGCCTTGGTTACTGGCTTTGGCGAGGATCGACCAACCTTAACCTTAGCTAAATCCTCGGCGGGATTATTGCCGTTGACCAGGCCCATCTTGTTCAAGGAGCCATAAATAGAGCGCAATCGAGCGACATAGTTCGCCTTAGCTGATTGCTTAGTTGCACGTAGAACGATGTTATTTTCCAAGTCTTCGACCGTGGCCAAAGCTGGATGGACGCCGATTCTGCGGATAATCTGCAGATCGGTGAGAATGACGCTACGAGTAAAGCCGCTTGCCTGATAACGATTGGTAAGCTTCTTCTCGATTATCTCCATGGGTGTTAGTTCCATACCAGGAAACGTACCAGATTGGAACTACCTTTGCCGGAGTGTTTCGTCCGGCCATCGAAGAGCTAGCTAACTCTCGGTGGAGTGTTCCCTACCGCTTCAAGGTTCTAAGAAAGAACCAGCGCTTGAGGCGCAAGATAGGCCGATATTTGATTTTGTTTAAAAGCCTACGCCTATCTTGATAAAACAATAGACCCGTTGGGTCATCATCTGTCATTCAGGCAAACTCTCAGTCAAGTGTTGCGATTGGTGATTTTCCGTTACGCCACACATTTCACACCAGTTATTTTTATATTCACTAATAAGAGTTTGCGCGAGGGGAATTATCCCCAAGACCGCAACTACTACCAATTCAATCCATTTAATCATAGCCATACCCCCTTCTAGGTAGGAAATACCTTACACCTTCAGGGGGCTAGGCTGGCAAATCTACGCCTGTGGCGTGGCTGAAAGTTCCGCTAACCAGTCATCTACTTTGAGTAGTCTGCGGGCTTCGTGGACATCAATGATATTTAGTTCTACCATCTTAGAGATTTGGCTGAATTGCTTGTTATCGTACATTTGGTTTTCCTTTGTTTGTTTTTTTATATTTGAGGCAGTTGCCCCAATGCTAGATTAGCAGGTTAGGCCGTAGGCGCAGAGTTGGCTGCAAGTGTGGCTAGATAGGCTTGGTAGTCTGAGTTGGCAGAATCGGTAGGGATAATAGAATAATCTGAACGCAAAATATTGGTAACTGTATTACCCATTATGTCTGTAAATGTTTGTA
>Ga0208741_10000166_pt1 | contig 36717 bp, 33 predicted proteins | sample CryBogCBE03Jun09_FD_184576 | JGI IMG/M metagenome (GOLD analysis project Ga0208741, IMG submission 184576) | Freshwater microbial communities from Crystal Bog, Wisconsin, USA - CBE03Jun09 (SPAdes) | ecosystem: Environmental > Aquatic > Freshwater > Lake | place: Crystal Bog, Wisconsin, USA...
GCGGTTGGATCATTGCAACAAAAGGAAGTTCGACCGCTCTCATTATCGATTCGACTACCTTCATCATCTCCGGTCTGATAGTTCTAACACTTCGGCATCTCACTATTGCACCAGAACCAACAGAGAATACGATGATCGATGACCTCTTACACGGCTGGAAGGTCTTCTTGTCCTTCCGCTGGATCGTGATTGTTGTCTTCGGCTTCTCCTCAGTCTTTATGTGCTGGTCGGCAATTGATTCAGTACTTGGGCCATTACTGGCGATTAAGAAGTTCCATGGCGCATCTTCCTGGGCAACGATCGTTGCGGTGGAGTTCGTCGGCTATCTCGCTGGATCACTCATCGCGATCAAAGTAAGACCCAAATACCCAATGCGCTTCTTACTGCTTGGCACGTATGCAATCTGCGGATATTTAATAGCGCTGGCATTTAGTAACTCGGTCTGGATCATCGCACTCTTCGCCTTCTTCTTCGGCATCAACTTCGATCTCTGGGGAGCTATTTGGAGTACATCACTTCAACGTGAGGTACCGAAGGAGTCGCTCTCACGAGTATCTGCCTTTGATGGCATGGGCACGCTTCTCACCAGACCAATCGGTGTAGCAGTGGCTGCACCACTTGCCAGCGCGATTGGTCTGCAGAGCACCTTTCTCTGGATGGCAGCGCTCTGCGCGATCGTGATCACTGGGATGCTCGCCTTTCCCACAGTCTGGAAGATGCAGCTCACAGAGAATTCTTAGATTCCCTTGATTATTCTTTGGGGATAGCGGGCTTATATGAGGCCCTGATGGACTCAAAGTACACATCGGAATACGGGAGAGTGAGATGCGCTTCACAAGTACGGCTTCAAAGATAACTATTGGATTTATTGTTGGGGCAACAACGGTTGGCGGAATTGCAACGGCAGCCGGAACTTTCACACAATCGACAGCAGTGGCATGTGCAGATAACCGCACCGGAGCCCTCTACATTTCTAAGGATGGTACCTGTGCATCCACACGTACCGCAGTCGCGCTTGGATCACCAGCTGGCTCACTCAAAGGAGTGATCTCAAAAGTTTCACCAAGTGTTGTGACAGTTAACGTAACAACGCCAGCCGGTGGCGATACCGGTTCTGGATCAATTATCCAAAGCACATCCACTTATTCGTATATCTTGACGAACAATCACGTCATTGATGCGGCAATGAATGGTGCAGGTACAGTAGATATCGAATTGAATAGTGGTGATTCAGTTCCAGCCACTATTGTCGGACGCGATGTGAACTATGACCTTGCTGTTCTCAAGATAAATCAAGGAAATCTCACTCCAATTGCAATTGGTGACTCATCATCGATTTCGATCGGCGATACTGCGATCGCCTTTGGCTCACCGCTTGGGCTATCAAACACCGTAACTTCAGGAATCTTCTCGGCCTTCAATCGCCCAGTCACCACTCAACAAAGTGGCGGAGTGAACTCATACGTGGATGCGATTCAGACCGATGCCGCAATCAACCCAGGAAACTCTGGCGGACCACTCACTGATGCATCAGGAAATATGGTTGGCGTGAACTCGGCGATCGCATCCACTGGTTCATCATCACTAGGTGGGCAAGCTGGAAATATTGGTCTTGGATTTGCAATTCCGATCAACGAGGCAAAGCGCATCTATACCGAGATCATCACAACTCCAACCCATCAATCTTCACGCCCATTCCTCGGTGTCGGCTTCGACTCGAATTACACCGGCGTTGGTGCAAAGGTGCTATCACTCGTCGCAGGAGAGGCAGCTGCGAAAGCCGGCATTCCAGTCGGATCAATCTTTACTCAGATCGACGGCGTACGGATCCCAGATACCGTAACTGCCATCGTTCGAATCCGAGCTAGCGTGCCTGGTGCAACCATCAAGATTGTGGCGAAGTTGCCAGATGGGTCTACCAAGACCTTCTCGGTAGTTCTAGGTAGCACAACGAACTAGCGGCTATAACAGCAGACTAGACTCGCCACTATGACCAAGGATTCGTCATGGTGGCGAGATGCTGTTATCTATCAGATCTATCCCCGCTCGTTCCGCGATGCGAATGGCGACGGAGAGGGCGATCTCGCTGGCATTATTGAAGGGCTTCCTTATCTAGCTTCGCTCGGTGTTGATGCGCTCTGGCTATCACCGATTTATCGCTCACCAAACAACGATGGTTTCTACGATGTTGCCGATCCACGCGATATCGATCCGCTCTTTGGCACACTTGCAGATGCCGAACTTCTCATCAAAGAGGCGCATGAGTGCGGGCTCAAGATCATCTTCGACATCATTCCTAACCACTTCTCATCCGATCACGAATGGTTTCAAGCAGCACTGCGGGCTGCCCCCGGATCAGCTGAACGCGCTCGATTCCATTTTTACGATGGCCGTGGCGAAAACGGTGAGCTTGCACCAAATAATTGGAACTCACTCTTCACGGGTTCGGCCTGGAGCCGCACGCCAGATGGTCAGTACTACCTGCACCTCTTCGATTCATCACAGCCAGATTTGAATTGGGATAACCCTGAAGTCCACGCCGACTTTGAGAAGACGCTCCGCTTCTGGCTAGACCGCGGGATCGATGGATTCCGAATCGATGTCTCACACGGATTGGTTAAAGAGAATATCTTGGTCGATCATCGCGATCCAGATCTACTTACTAAGGCGCTACGCATCGATACAAAGGATGTAACCGCAGAGCAGCGTGCTGATCTATTGAGTGATATGCCATTCTTTGATCGTGATGGTGTTCACGAGATTTATCGTCAGTGGCGCAAGATTTTCAATGAGTATAAGAACCGGATGACTGTTGGTGAAGCCTTTGTCTATCCAACATCACGACTTGCTCATTATGTTCGCCCTGATGAACTCCATCAGATCTTCAACTTTGACTTCCTGTTGATCGAATGGAACGCCGAGAAGATCCGAGAAGCTGTGGCTCGCGTTATCTCTGAACTCGCCACAGTTGGTGCACCACCAACCTGGGCACTCAACAATCACGATTCACCGCGTTTAGTTTCACGACTTGGTTCGGTAGCAAAGGCTCGTGCACTTGCACTGCTCACTGCGGCACTTCCTGGTTCGCTCTACATCTACCAGGGTGAAGAACTCGGACTCCCTGATGGTGATATGCCACTTGCTGCTCGCAAAGATCCGATCGCTATTCGTTCGAAGGGTGTGGATCTAGGTCGCGATGGCTGCCGTGTGCCACTTCCTTGGGCTGCGCACGAGAAGAACTTTGGTTTCAGTACTGGAACTCCGTGGCTACCACAGATGAGTTCGTATGGAGATTATGCGATCGAGAGCGAAGTCAAAGCGGACGAGAGTTCACTGAACTTCTACAAGCAGACACTCAAGATTCGACGCGAGCATCCAGCACTTGGCGGCGAAGGTTCAATCACCTTCTTAGATACTGCGCCAGGAGTCCTTGGCTTTACTCGAGTTCCAGGCTTGATCGTCTTCGCGAATACAACGGAGATCGAGGCCCATATTCACGTGGCGGCGCGTTCGGTGATCCATCAATCAGCGCCAGGCGCTGATTATGCAGCTGGATTGCTTACTTTGCCGGCCCACACCACAGTCTGGTTACAGGCTTAATCTATTTCGGTTTCGAGCTTCCGAGTCGATCCACGTACGATCAATTTGGTCGGCAGAGTGATCTGCCGTGAAACGGTATTTGGCTTCTTCAACTTTTCAAGGATTTGATAAGCAGCGAGTTCACCAAGTTGACCCACTGCCTGTCGAATCGTTGTGAGATCCGCGTATTCAGACATCTCATAATCATCGAAGCCAACGACAGAGATATCTTCTGGAACGCGTAGACCATGTTTACGAATTGAGTGAATCGCACCAATCGCCATTTCATCTGATTCACAGAAGACCGCGGTCGGACGATCCTTGCGAGCAAGCAAGGTATTCATTGCATGCAGACCTGTCGCCAATGTGAAGTCGCCGATTACTTCATGATCAGGATTAAATGCAATGCCATTTTCGGCAAGCGCTTCGAGGTAACCATTTCGTCGATTATTCGATACTGCAAAGTTAAATGGATTATTTCGTGGACCAGTAATCAATCCAATCTTTCGATGGCCTTGATTGATGAGATGCTGAGTTGCAGTCTTGCCACCGGCGACGTCATCAATACTTACACTTGACTGTCCTTCGTGGGTCACACCAATAAGAGAGAGAGGAATATCCAGGTTAAGAACGGCTTGGAACTCTTCCTCGGTCGGAGGAACGCTCACAATTAAGAGCGCGACTACGCGGCTCTGCTTAAGTTCGGCTTTAAAGAGTTTTTCACGGCCACGTACCTGATCGAAGTTATAGAGAAGCAGGTTTAAACCGGCACTTCGTAAAGTCTGTTCAGCGCCAGCGATGGCATGAGAGAAGTACCAGCGGTTGAGGAAGGGTGCGATAACGCCGATCGCATTGACCTTTGCAGGTACCGAGTCGAAATCTGGATCGATCGCATATGGTCCATAGCCAAGCTCTTTCGCGGCAGCGCGAACAGCGCTTCGAGTCTCACGTTTGACATGTGAGATATCGCGAAGTGCGCGTGATGCGGTCGCCTCTGAAACTCCTGCGAGTTCTGCGACCTCTTTTAGGCTAGACATTCAGACCTCTCTGCAATTATCTGCAAGATTCCACAAGAAGATAAAGGTACGGTAAAGATTTCCGAAAGTGAACTTGCGCTCGGATATTGGGCTCCGCTTGCCCCTAGCATCAGCCTATGTTGAAAAAAGATGAGAATTGGTGGCGCCAAGCGGCCATCTATCAGATCTATCCACGTTCCTTCAAGGACTCAGATGGCGATGGCCTTGGAGATATCAAGGGCATTACCGAAGGTGCGAAGTACCTGAAGTCGCTCAGCCTGGATGCGGTCTGGTTATCACCGTTCTTCCCATCTGCGCTCGCTGATGGTGGCTATGACGTAGCTGATTACCGAAACGTCGATCCTCGCCTTGGAACACTTAAGGATTTTGATGCGATGCTTAAGGCGTTGCATGCCGAAGGTATCCGCGTCTTCGTCGATATCGTTCCAAACCATTCATCTGATCAACACGTCTGGTTCCAAGAAGCTTTGGCATCAAAGCCAGGATCAAAAGCGCGTGCTCGTTACATTTTCCGTGATGGTCGCGGAAAGAATGGCGAACTTCCACCAAATGAATTCGTCTCACACTTTGCACCATCTGCTTGGACTCGCAGCAAGAATCCAGATGGAACATTGGGTCAGTGGTACTTCCATCTCTTCGCACCAGAACAACCTGATTTCAACTGGGATAACCGCGAAGTTCAACTCGACTTCTTGAAGACGCTGAAGTTCTGGTCAGATCGCGGCGTTGACGGTTTCCGCATCGATGTTGCACATGCGCTGAAGAAAGATTTCAAGCGTTTCGGTCACGAACACTCAAAGCGCGACACCATGACGATCACTACAACTGGTCGCGATATTCTCTTTGATCGCGATGAAGTCCATGAGATCTATCGCGAGTGGCGCAAGCTCTTCAATCAATATAACCCACCACGTGTTGCAGTTGCTGAAGCGTATGTTCCAGCACCACGTCGCATGCTCTATGCGACACCTGATGAACTTGGTCAGGCATTCAACTTCGATCTACTTGGAGCGAAGTACTCATCACGTGAGTTCAAACGCATTGTCAGCGACAATATTGCACTTGCTGCAAAGTCCGGATCATCATCTACTTGGGTGCTCAATAACCACGATGTAGTGCGTACTGTTACTAAATACGGCCTTCCAGATGGAACTAACTACAGCGAATGGCTCCTTTCAGACGGCACATCAGCGCCACTTAATCTTGAACTCGGTCAACGCCGTGCACGTGCGGCAGCGATGTTCATTATGGCTCTTCCTGGTTGTACCTATATCTATCAGGGCGAAGAGCTTGGCCTCTTTGAAGTCGCTGATCTCAAGCATGCAGATCTTCAGGATCCAACTTGGAAGCGAAATGTTGTGCTGAAGAAGCAACGCGTCTTTTTCAAGCGCAACAACAAGTTTGTTAACGGCGTAGCTGAGATCCACCTTGAAAAGGGTCGCGATGGTTGCCGTGTACCTCTTCCTTGGACAGCGACAGGTCCGTCCTTTGGATTCGGAAGCGGAAAGGCACACTTGCCTCAGCCGCTTGAATTCGGAGCGCTCTCGATGCAGACCCAGTCGAAGATCAAGGGATCAACACTTGATATCTATCGCACTGCACTCAAACTCCGTAAGAAGTTACAGACGACGGAAGAGTTTGAATGGGTAAAGACGGGCGATCCTCAGGTTGTGCACTTCAGCCGTAAGAATGGTTGGCATTGCATCACTAACTTCGAAGGCGCTGACTTCACACTTCCTAAGGGTGAGATCCTGCATTCCAGCAGCCCGCTCAAGGGACGCAAGTTGCCTAAGAACACAACCGTTTGGTTGAAAGCTTAAAGCTGATCTCGTATCTGCCATAAATCTGGGAAGACTGGATGAAAGAGCGTGCTACTTAAGTAGCCAACGCCCGATGATCCACCAGTGCCGGATTTGTGGCCGATGGTTCGTTCGACCATCTTTACATGGCGATATCGCCACTCTTGCAGCCCTTCATCGATATCAAGTAGTCGCTCACAGATCATTGCGCCTTCAGGATCGGTTTTGTGCAATGAAATCAAGGCCGATTGAACCTCGGGATTTGGCGTGTAGTGCTGGGAAAAGTCACGCTCTAAGTATTGAGCTGGAATCGGAAAACCACGGCCATTGATATAGACGAGCGCGCTATCCCAGACTGATCGAATCTTTGTTAACTCTGCAACTGCTTCTTGTTCTGTTGGCGGCAAGTGGCCCGCCATCTTTGAATCACGACGACCAAAGAGCGCTTCCACCATACGAAATTGTGCTGATTGGAATCCAGACGAAGATGCCAAGCGATCTCTGAAAGAATTAAATTGAAGTGGCGTCATCGTCTCCAAGATATCGACTTGTGATACGAGCACCTTCAATATTGTGCGAACTCGTCCAAGTGTGGCAAAGGCTGGATAGGTCTTGCCGGCTTCGATATCAAGTGAAGCGCGCTTGATCTCATGAATGAGTTGCTTGAACCAGAGCTCGTAAGTCTGATGAATAACGATGAAGAGGAGTTCATCATGTTCGGGACCATCTGACAGTGGTCGCTGCAACTGGAGAAGTTCATCGACTGCAAGGTAGGACGAATAGGTAAGAGCGGCATCGAATTGACTCACGATACGCGCTGCGATTCAACTGCGATCTTCTCGTACTGACGTGTGCTCACCAGATCACGTAGGCGTTGGAAGCCATCCCATACTTCAACATAACTTGTTGGAAGCGGACTAATAGCGACTCGAACCGAATTTGGCTCGCGGTAATCGGGGATCACATGGGCGAATTGGCGAAGTGCTACAGCAATGCGCTTCGCTTCAGGATGTACGAGTGAGATGTGGCCACCACGTTCCATTGCTTCGCGTGAGGTATTGAGTGTAAAACCAAGCGGTGCAAGCCAGGCATCGAAGAGTTCGATCATCATCTGAGTGCCCTTCGCTGCCTTTTCAGCGATCGCAGCAATCCCAGCTTCTTCAATGATTTCAAATGATGACTTGATGGCGCGAAGTCCAATGATGGATGGGCTTGCGATCTGGAAGCCGCGGATATCGCTGCTCTTCTCAAAGGTAGCGCCCATTGCAAATTGATTCTTTTGAGCAAACCAACCTTGGATCGGGACCTTCAGTTCGGCCTGCATTCGCTTTGCAACATAGAGCCAGGCAGGAGCGCCGGGGCCGGCGTTACCGTACTTGTAGCTACACCCAACTGCGAGATCGACGCCATTCGCATCAAAGTCCATCTCGATCGATCCGACTGCGTGGGATGCATCCCAGACAACGAGTGCGCCGTATGAGCGACAGAGATCAGTAATCGCCTTGATGTCATTACGTGCGCCAGATCGATATTGAATTACTTCAAGGCTCACAACTGCAACATCATCAGATAGATACTTCTCAAGAATCTCGGTGGTGATGCGTTCATGCTGGCACTCACTACCATCTTCATTATCGATTGTGATCAGCTTGAGTCCAAGGCGATCAGCATATCCTTGCAAGATGTAGCGATCGGTTGGGAAGTTTGCAGCATCAACGATAATCGTCTTGCGATCTGGGCGAGCTTGAAGCGCTGCGCCGATCAATTGATAGAAGTTCACCGATGTTGTGTCGCAGGCAAGTACTTGTCCATCAGCTGCTCCGAGTGCTGCGCGACCTATGAGATCCCCAGTGGGTTGGGCCTCATCGATCCAGTGGGACCACCCTTCCACTACTTCAGTCGCCCATTCATTGAGCAAGAAGTCGTTGATCGCAGTGACCGTCTTCTTAGGTAGACGACCAAGAGAGTTGCCATCGAGGTAGCAGATCTGAGGAGTGTTATTAATGAACTCATCGCGGAACTTAGCGAGTGGATCATTTCTATCTAATTCGAGCGCATATTCGCGCTCTGTCACTGGTGTTGTAGCCATTTCCTTACCCTACCCCCGCTCGAATAGAATTCCCTAGTGGCCGCCAAAAATCTCATTAACCTCGAAGCGGTCTCCAAATCCTTTGGAATTAAGCCACTTTTAGAGAACGTTTCGCTCGGTATCAACGCCGGCGAACGTATCGGAGTCGTCGGTCGTAATGGTGGCGGAAAGTCCACGCTGATGAAGGTCTTAGCTGGCATCGAAGATCCAGATAGTGGCCGCGTTGCACAAGGGTCATCGCTATCGATGGGAATCCTGAGCCAGGCAGATAGCGCAGCAGCAGGCGCTTCAGTGCGCGATGTGGTTCTTGGTCAGAAGGAGAAGCACGAATGGGCATCGAGCGTCGATATTCGTGAGATCTTTACCGGACTCTTCGGTGGATTTGATGATCACTTATTAGATCGGGATTTTCACTCCCTCAGTGGTGGCGAACGTCGACGCGTTAATTTGGCGAAACTCTTAGTTGCCGACCTTGATCTCTTATTGCTTGATGAACCAACAAACCATTTAGATGTCGAAGGCGTTGCCTGGCTTGCGGCACATATCAAGGGACGTCCCGAATTAGCGGTGATGGTGATTACGCACGATCGCTGGTTCTTGGATGAGATCTCAGAACAGATCTGGGAAGTTGTCGATGGCCAGATCAAGACTTATGAGGGTGGCTACTCTGCCTATGTATTGTCGAAGGCTGAGCGATCACGACAGATGAGCGTTGAAGATAGCAAGCGCAATATGTTGATTCGAAAGGAACTTGCCTGGTTGCGCCGTGGCGCACCAGCTCGAACCGCAAAGCCAAAGTTCCGTATCGAAGCGGCGAACACTTTAATTGCGAACGAACCGCCACCACGTAATGAGGCAGAATTACTGAACTTTGCGCAGAATCGCTTAGGTAATACCGTCTATGAATTACATCAAGCAGATATCAGCGCCGGCGATAAAGAACTCCTTAAAGATATTTACTGGAACCTTGGCCCTGGCGATCGCATCGGTATCGTCGGAGTCAATGGTGCAGGTAAGACCACGCTGATTCGCACACTTATTGGCGAAAACAAAGTGAGTGCAGGAAAGCTTGTAACTGGCGTGACGGTGAAGACCGCTTATCTCTCTCAGCACCTAGAGGAGTTAGATCCAACCTGGCGCGTACTTGAAGCGGTCGAGAAGGTCGCAAACCGAGTACAACTTGGCAATGGCAAAGAGCTCAGTGCTTCCCAGCTCTGCGAACGCCTTGGATTTTCCAAGGATGCCCAGTGGACTCCGGTCGGGGATCTCTCTGGCGGTGAACGTCGTCGTCTTCAACTCACACGATTGTTGATGGATAGCCCGAATGTCCTGATCCTTGATGAGCCAACGAATGATTTCGACGTCGAGACGCTCACGGCGCTTGAAGATCTCTTGGACTCCTTTGGCGGCACGATGCTTGTGATCTCGCACGATCGATACTTCTTAGAGAGAGTTTGTGATCGCTTCGTTGGTCTATTGGGCAATAAGACGCTTCGCGATCTTCCTGGTGGGGTGGATCAGTATCTGCAGTTACGTCGTGCGAGCAAGACGTCTGAGCCAACCACGAAGAGTTCGAGTGGTGTCTCAACCGCAGCGCAGCAACGCGATTTGAAGAAAGAGATCACAAAGTTAGATCGCCAGATTGAGAAGGCACAGATCGAACATGTCAACCTACTTGGCCAGCAAGCAGAGTTCGCGATGGATTACGAGAAGCTTGCGGAGATCTCACGACTCATAGATGAGAATGTGGCGCGCAGAAGCGAGTTAGAAGAGCAATGGCTGATCGCTACTACATCACTTGAAGAGTTAGAGAAGTAGAACTACCCGAACTTACGGACAGCAGCCGCAACATCCTGTACTACGCGTGGATCGAAGACACTTGGAATAATGAAATTCGCGTTGAGTTGCTCGGTCGAGACACACTGACTAATCGCATCAGAGGCTGCAACTAACATGGCATCGGTGATCTTGGTAATGCGCCCATCAAGTAATCCACGGAAGATGCCAGGGAATGCCAACACGTTATTGATTTGATTTGGTTGATCACTTCGTCCAGTTGCAACAACGGTCGCATACTTACGTGCGATAACTGGATCGATCTCGGGATCTGGGTTGGCAAGAGCGAAGACGATCGAACCTGGGGCCATCGACTTCACATCTTCTTCATTGATGACGTTTGGAGCGCTGACACCGATGAAGATATCCGCACCCTTCATCGCATCATGGATTGTGCCTTGGTAATCCCCAACAGCGCCTGAAATATCGAAGGCTTGGATGGTTGTGGCACCCGCAGTGCGTAATAGGTTGGCGACGGCAGTACCTGCGGCACCAGCTCCGCTCATCACGATCTTCGCCGTAGCAAGATCCTTCTTCACCAGCTTGAGTGCATTCTTCAACGCTGCAAGGACAACGATCGCAGTACCGTGCTGATCATCGTGGAAGACCGGAATATCGAGGAGATCACGTAAGCGCGCTTCGATCTCAAAGCAACGTGGCGCAGAGATATCTTCAAGGTTGATGCCGCCATAGACCGGCGCAATGATCTGAACAGTGCGAACGATCTCATCGACATCTTGGGTATCAAGACAGACTGGCCAGGCATCGACATCAGCAAAACGCTTAAAGAGTGCGGCCTTACCTTCCATCACAGGAAGAGCGGCGGCAGGACCAATATTTCCTAGGCCTAGAACGGCAGATCCATCAGTAACGACAGCGACAGTATTTCGCTTGATGGTGAGGCGGCGAGCATCAGATGGGTCATTAGCAATCGCTTGGCTGATGCGAGCAACACCTGGTGTGTAAGCGCGAGAGAGATCATCACGAGTCTTGAGCGGTACCTTCGATTGAATCTCAATCTTGCCACCAAGGTGCAAGAGGAAGGTTCGGTCTGAGACTTTGCGAACCGTTAAATCTGGGCGTAATGAGATTGCTGCACTAATGGCTTCGGCATGTTCGGCATCAATAGCATCGCAGGTAACGTCGATGACGACGCGATCTAGATGAGATTCAACAACGTCGAGTGCGGTAATGCTGGCACCGGCCGCGATGATGGCATTTGTTACTTCTGCAACTGGTTGCGCCGAAGGAGGACCTTCGACTCGGATAGTAATTCCGTAGCCAGGGCTGGTTGATGACATTTAGACAACTCCGTATAAGCGATCTCCTGCGTCACCAAGTCCTGGGACGATGTAACCGTGCTCATTGAGTTTAGTATCAACTGCGCCAGTAACCAATGTGATGTTGAGATCTTTATGCGCAAAAGCAGCTTCAACTGCGGCGATACCTTCAGGTGCGCTCAAGATTGTGATCGCAATTACTTCAGTTGCGCCTCGTTCGAAGAGGTATTCGATCGCTGCGATCAAAGTGCCACCTGTGGCGAGCATCGGATCGAGGATGTAGCACTGGCGACCTTCAAGGTTTTCAGGCAACCGGTTGGCATAGGTAGATGCTTGGAGCGTGACGTGATCTCGAACCATTCCAAGGAAGCCAACTTCAGCGGTAGGAATAAGTCGAGTCATGCCTTCCAACATTCCAAGACCAGCGCGGAGGATTGGAACGACAACTGGGCGAGGCTGCGCGAGTTCGGTGCCTTCGTAGAGTGCGACTGGAGTCATCACAGTTGCAGGCACGGTATTGATATCGCGCGTCGCTTCATAGGCGAGCAAGGTGACGATCTCCTCGGTTAACTGGCGGAAGGTCGGCGACTTTGTATTCTGATCGCGAAGAACGGTGAGCTTGTGGCTAATCAGAGGGTGCGCGGCTATGTGAATCTTCATATTCAGAGCCTACTATGAGCACATGGCTGACGACATTGGTGTGGTTGCATGGCACGAAGATGGCCGCTGGTCGGTCGCCGAGCTCGCTACCGATGACCTGACCGAGGTGATCGATCGCCTCAAAGGCCAGCGCACAAATGGTGGCGCAGTTGCTTTGATCTCGATCGATGAAGATTTCTTTATCGTCGCCCGCGCACTTGGCACATCCCTGCAGATGATGATCAGCGATGTGACCTTTGCACTCGAAAATGATCTTGCGGCAGATCTCGTCGATGTCTTAGATCTACCTTTCCCCGAAGAAGATGATGATTCGCAACCAGGGGGCGATATCGATCTACTCGTTGATCTCGGCATGAATGTCATGGAGATCGAAGCACTTGCATCCGATCCCGATCTATTCCCTGACGAAGCGATCTCTGCAATCGCGCATCGCTTAGGTTTCGGTCCGCAGTTCGATGAACTTTATGATTGATTACAAGAAGGCGATGCTTGAAGCCCTTGAGGTTGCGGAGTCTGCAACAGCAAGCGGTGATGTTCCGGTAGGTGCAGTTGTATTTAACCCCGATGGACAATTAGTTGGTGTCGGACACAATCTGCGGGAACGTGATTGCGATCCAACTGCGCATGCAGAAGTTATTGCGATTCGCGAAGCCGCGCTGAAGGCTGGCACATGGCGGCTCGATCACCACACACTCGTTGTTACCTTAGAGCCATGTGCGATGTGTGCTGGCGCAATCGCACAGTCGCGGATTAAGACTCTGGTCTTTGGTGCATGGGATGAGAAGGCTGGAGCTGTTGGATCAGTCTGGGATATCTTGCGTGATCCTCGCGCCATTCACCAGGTAGAAGTGATCTCGGGGATCATGGAAGCTGAGTGCGCTGATCTCTTAACTACCTTTTTCAAGCAACAGCGTTAGATGTAGGCTCGCCCATGGTGGCGTGTCTGAGCGGCCGAAAGAGCACGCCTCGAAAGCGTGAGTGGGGGAAACTCCACCGTGGGTTCAAATCCCACCGCCACCGCCAGTTTTAAGCAGTTTTAAGCAAAGCAAATTAACTGACTATAAAACGAGTTCGTACGATGGGTTCAAGATGGTGAGTGCGCCATCTTCTTCACCGACCATACCTTCGGCACAGATTGTGGATCCAACATCTAATCCAACAATCTGACGACGACCTAAGAACTGAAGCGTGATGCCACCAGTCTCATCCCAAACCTCGACCTCAACGCGAGGAGCGCCTCCCGATGGGGCAGTGCGGATCGATGAGACGGTTCCGCGAATATGTGCACGCTTGCGCCAGGTCGCCTTGTTGATCGGAATGCGATTCTCTTCGTAATGTGAGATCTCACCAGTTGATTCAACTGCTGGTTCATCAACGCGACGAGTTGCGGGTTTTGCTGGTTCTTCGACTTTTGCAACCACTGGAGATGCTGCAGGCTCTGAGTGATGCTTCTGTGCGTAGATGATCTTTTCGACATCGAATGGAACGATAGTTGCAACAACTCGTGAGAGCTGTGAGATTGAGGCTGCGATATCTTCTGCTGTTTGATCGTGGAGGAGTCTTCCCATGAAACGAGAGTACGAGCGACGAGGCAAGATCAGGGTGAGTTCAACATCAGGATGGGTTGTTGCTCGAATCGCATAATCGACCGCTGCGTTAGGTAAACGTCGATCTGGACAGTCAATCAACTCCAACGGAATGTCATCTACAGCAGGGCTACTCTGCCAGTTCTTCATGATTCGATCAGCTCGTTCATCATCGATCACAAAGTGAACTGCGGTGAGATTACGCGGATTGAGTGATCGTGCATATCGAATCGTTGCAAGGGTAGCAACGTCGACGGTATCAATGAGAACTGTTACATCATGGCGAGATATCGAGGTAGCGCGATCATTCTGCTTAGAAATTGCAAGAACTTCGCGTTCTTCCTTATATTTAATCGAGAAGCGATACATGAGAACAACAAGAGTCGGGCCAGCAACGACGATCAGCCAAGCACCTTCGGTAAATTTCACAGTCGCAAAAATTAAGACGACTACTAATGAGGTAGCCGCTGCGAGACCACTTACTAGCGCCTTTACCTGCCAAAGCCTGCCTCGCTCGCGACGTGCGTTGACAACCATTCCAATACCGGTGATGGTGAAGGCGGTGAAGACGCCAAGGGCATAGAGGGCGACAAGAGAGTTGACCGAGCCATTGGTGAAGAGAATAAGACCAATCGCAAAGAGGCTGGCGAGAATAATTCCGTTAGAGAAGACCAACTTGTGGCCACGCTTGGTCAGCTGGCGAGGCAGGAAGCCATCGCGCGCGATATTTGCGACCAAGATCGGGAATGCGTTGTAGACGGTATTTGCGCCAGCAATCAGGATCAACATGGTCGCGAACTGCGTAAAGGCGAACCAGATCTTTCCGAAGATTCCTGCGCCAACAAGGGTTTGAGCGATCAACGAGATCACCGATGGGGCACCAGCGGTGTAAGGGACTACATGCATGCTGTGGGCAAACCACGAGACTCCGAAGACCAGGGTTCCAAGCAAGCCAGACATGATGTTCATGGTTCGGCGAGCATTTGGACCTTCAGGAGATTGGAAGAGGGTGACGCCATTTGAGATCGCTTCAAGTCCAGTAAGTGATGAGCCACCGTTAGCAAATGCTCGGAGCAAGATGAAGATCGAGGCAAATGTCAGCAGGCCTTGTGAGTGGCCCAGGGTGAAGAGGCCATTTCCAGTTGTCGCTAAGTGCGGAACGCTCCCCTTGAACTCGTGATAGATACCGAATCCGAATACGACGAACATAGCGAGCACAAAGAGGTATGTAGGAAGTGCAAAAGATTTGCCAGCTTCCTTAACGCCACGGAGATTTCCAAAAGTCAGAAAGAGAATAACGGCGATGGTGATAGGAACAACATATGGCGTAAGTGATGTGAAATATGAGACGAGTGCGACAACGCCAGATGCACTTTGTACGGCAACCGTGACGATGTAATCAAGAATGAGCGAAACTGCGGCAACGATAGACCAGAACGTTCCTAGATTTTCTCGAGCAACAATGTAAGCACCGCCAGATGATGTGTACTTTGCAATAACGTTGTTATACGAGAGTGTGAGAAGAACCAAGATTCCGAGAATGACGATTGTCATTGGGATCAGAACATTAAATGCCATCATTCCAAATGCCGGAACGAGAGCAATGAGAATCTGCTCTGAGCCGTAGGCAGATGATGAGATGCAGTCCGAGGAGAGAATTCCAAGGGCATAGCGCTTTGCTAAGCGCTGGTGATCGAGTGAGTGACGGTTAAGCGGATTACCTAGGAAGAGTTTCTTTAACCGGTATGAGAGTGGATCTTTCAGGTGCGCATGTTCCTGCAAGGCCTGTGGTGCGGGGGCGTTATCGCTCCATGATTGTGGCACTTTGTGTCCTCTAGTTAACCGGGGTTACTCTGGCTGAGACTCCTATTTTAACTACTTAACAGGGCGTATGCTTGCCTGTATGGAGTTGAAAACAGGCTTATATATTGATGGCAGTTGGGTATCTGGGGATGGAACCCTGGATGTCATTGATCCAAGTACGGGAACCGTGATTGCTGCGGTTGCCACCGCAGGTGAGGCAGAGTGCGATGCCGCAGTAACAGCCGCTCATAACGCCTTCCCAGAATGGGCGAAGACCGCCCCACGCTACCGCGCTGAAATCCTCCGCAAAGCCTATGAATTGATGGTTGCCGAAGCTGATCACCTTGCTACGTTGATCTCCAAAGAGAACGGCAAAGTATTTAGCGATGCCCGTGGTGAAGTCATGTACGCCGCTGAATTCTTCCGTTGGTTCTCTGAAGAAGCAGTCCGGACACCAGGAGATTTCCGCAAGAGTCCAAGTGGCGATAAACGAATCTTGGTTACGCACCAACCAATCGGTGTTTCACTCTTAATTACTCCATGGAACTTCCCAGCAGGAATGGCCACTCGCAAGATTGGTCCCGCGGTAGCAGCCGGCTGCACGATGGTCTTAAAGCCAGCGGGTGAGACACCGCTGACTGCGCTCGCTATCGTCGACATCATGGAGCGCGCTGGACTCCCTAAAGGCGTCCTTAATGTGGTCTTGCCATCGAAGACTGGCCCAATGATCTCAAAGATGTTGCATGATCCACGAGTTCGTAATCTTTCATTCACTGGCTCAACTGAAGTCGGCCGATTACTCCTTAAAGAATCTGCGGATTTGGTTATTCGCACATCAATGGAACTCGGCGGTAACGCGCCATTTGTGATTTTAGATGATGCTGATATCGATGAGGCAGTCAAGGGTGCAATGCTCGCCAAGATGCGCAACGGTGGAGCAGCCTGCACCGCAGCGAATCGCATCTTTGTCGCTCGTGTGGTTGCCGATGAGTTCACAACTAAATTTGTTGCAGCGATGAATGCACTCAAGATGGATAACGGCCTCACCGAAGGTGCGCAGCTCGGTGCATCTGTATCAATGAAGGAACGCAACAAGATTGCTGAACTTGTCGATGCAGCAGTTGCATCAGGAGCAACAGTTCACGCTGGTGCCAAGACCCCAGATGGCCCTGGTGCTTTCTATCCACCTACGGTTATCACAGTTGAGAAGACCAATCCGATCCTTCAGAAGGAGGTATTCGGTCCCGTAGCTCCGATTATTCGCTTCGATACAGATGCAGAAGCAATTGCGCTAGCAAATGACACTCCTTTTGGATTGATAAGTTATGTCTATTCCCGCGATCTCACTCGTGCCATCCGGACAGCTGAAGCACTTGAGGCTGGCATGGTCGCTATTAACCGCGGAATGATCTCAGATCCAGCCGCACCATTCGGTGGCGTGAAGCAATCTGGCCTTGGTCGCGAAGGCGGCTTCGACGGTATCCACGAATTCTTAGAGACTAAATTTATCGGCGTAGAAATTTAGTGTCGACGCTTGAGGTTCGTGCCACTCACGCACGTAATTCGATCTGGGCACTCTTCTTTACGATGGGTGTGCTTGCGATGGCGTGGGTTCCTCGTATCCCCGAAATAAAGCATTCACTTGGGATCAATAACGGTCAATTTGGAATACTTCTTCTAACCGCCTCAACTGCTTCAGCAATCGGCACGCAAACTGTCGGGCGACTTGTGCATCGCTTCGGCAGCAAGAGCATCCTGCGCGTTGTCACAATTGGATTGCCTCTTGGTATATTTTTCGTTTCACGATCAACACATTCAATTTTTGCAATGGCGCTCTCACTCTTCTTTATGGCCTTCAATCTTGTTTCGATGGACCTCAGTATTAACGTTCAGGCGGTTGCAATCGAAGGCCACCTCAAGAGGCGTTATATGTCGAGCTTTCATGGCATGTGGTCGGTTGGTGCATTAACAGCGACGCTCTTCGGTGGAGCCGTCGCGCATTACATCTCACCAGAAACCAACCTATTAATCGTTGCGATTGCCGGAGTTTTTGCTCATATCTACATTCTGCGCTTTGTATTGGGCAACGATGAAGATGGCCACGAAGGTGATACCGAATCAACCGGGAAGATCCCGCTCTTTGGTAAGAAGTATTTGGTCTTATGGCTGATCGGATTTGGAATGATCGGCGCGCTCTTACCGGAAGGCGCAGTCAGTGACTGGAGTGCACTTCTTCTCAAGGAGAACATGGGCATTGGAAAGGGACTCAATGCGACTGGCTTTGGTTGCTTCGCTTTTGCCATGATCGTCTCGCGCCTCACCGGCGACAAGATTCTCACCGCTTTAGGTCCCGAGCGCACAGTAAAACTCGGGGGATATATCGGCGGTCTTGGTATGGCAATCGGCATCGCCATTGGTGTTCCGCTCTCACATCATCACCCGATGCCCGCTCTCATCATTATTGATATTGGTTTCCTTTTAGCGGGACTCGGAATCGGACCCATGATTCCGGCCATGATGGTTGCGGCGGCTGCACTTCCTGGAATCGCGCCATCCGTTGCAATGGGACGAATCTTGATTATCGGAATGGCTGCTTACTTCATCGGCCCATCACTCACCGGCGGACTTGCTCAATGGTTTAACTTGCCAGTCGCGATGTTCTTCCCAGCAGCGACACTCGTCTTAGCTGGTTGGCTCAGTCGTTCGCTCAAGGATTAAATGAACTCTGTGTATCCCGATACTGCTATTGAGGATTTTTTTAAGTGGGGATAGATAGGCGGCTTATTTGTATGAAGAGATGTTTTAAGAACCTCTTCGAGATCCACCATCATCAAAGTAATCACTTTTGAATAATCTGAGATAGTGCCACGCAATTCCTGCTCGCTAAATTTAACAAAAGTGATGCCTCGATTTAATGAGTAGTAACCTGAAACATAACTTGAGTTGATTCCAAACTCGATCGAGTATGGACCGAATTCATATCGGAGATCATTCATTTTTAACAGGCGTGAAGATCGACTCAGAAGAAGATTGTGCTCAACTCCGATTTTGTCTTGTTCTATCGAAAGATCAAATAGATTTCGTCCATACCTTTTTATAAACCTCTTAAATTGTCGCTCGTACCGAATCCGGTGCCACGTCTCCTCAAGATTTCTTCTATTAGTGATTCTTGAGTGGTAATCCATCAAATCTTCTAGGTAGTCATCAACATCTTGATCACTCAGACGTGGCGTCGTCGGGGAATGTGGTTCTGCTCGTCGGAAGTACCTTCTGAGAAATTGCATCAGCGTCTTCATAGGGGTGAAGTTAGCCAAAAAGGCCGATTACACGCAGTAGATCTTTTGCCGTTCAGCTCGTGCGTACGTGTGGCGGAGGATGAGGGATTTGAACCCTCGAAAGGTTGCCCTTTACACGCTTTCCAAGCGTGCGCACTCGGCCGCTATGCGAATCCTCCTGTGCTGGCCGCAGCCCTAACCCCTAAAGGTAAGCCTGCGCGTTATTACGGGTCTTGCTGTGTCATAGCCTATCTGCTCTAGAAACTATGATTACCCTCAGATCCTCCGTACGGCGCTACCGTACTGAACTCCCCCAGGGCAGGAATGCAGCAAGGGTAGGTCCGCTCTGGCGGGTGTGCGGGGGATCCCAATAATTAGCCCGATAAGTCCCGATAAGTAGAGAAGGAGATGACGATGTCACTCGCGTTATATCGCAAGTATCGCCCATCTACCTTTGGTGAAGTTATCGGACAAGACCACGTCACCGAGCCACTCTCTAACGCGCTGACCTCTGGATCAATTCATCACGCATATCTCTTTAGCGGTCCACGTGGTTGCGGTAAGACTTCTTCTGCTCGCATCATGGCTCGTTCGCTCAACTGCGAAAACGGCCCAACACCAAATCCATGCGGTGAGTGTCAATCCTGTCGTGACCTAGTTGCGAATGGTCCAGGTTCGATCGATGTTATGGAACTCGATGCCGCAACTCATGGATTAGTTGACGACGCTCGCGATCTTCGCGATAAAGCTTTCTTCGCACCTGTTCAATCTCGTTACAAGATCTACATCATCGATGAGGCTCACCAACTTGGACCCGGCGCTGCTAACGCGCTCCTTAAAGTTGTTGAAGAACCACCACCACACGTTCTCTTTATCTTTGCTACAACCGAACCAGATAAGTTGATCTCAACTATTCGTTCGCGAACACACCACTATCCATTCCGTTTGGTTCCACCTGCAGTACTAGCTGAACATCTTGAAGGTGTCTGCAAGCAAGAAGGTATCTCTGTTGCTAAAGGCGTTATTCCGCTTGTTGTTCGCGCATCAGGTGGATCAGTACGTGACGCGCTCTCTGTCCTTGGTCAGCTCCTAGCTGGCGCCGGTAAAGATGGCGTGACCTACGAAGTTGCGACAGCGCTTCTTGGATATACCGATGGCGCACTCCTTGATGAAGCGATCGATGCCCTTGCTGCTCGCGATGGCGCAACGCTCTTCAATACAGTTAACCGAGTTGTTGAATCCGGCCACGATCCACGCCGCTTCACCCAAGACTTACTCGAACGCCTACGTGACCTAATCATTGTTGGCGCTTCAAAAGATAACGCTGGCCATATCTTGCGCGAATATCCAGAAGATCAGCTCGAGCGCATGAAGAACCAAGCCCAGGTATTAGGCGCTGCCACACTTATTCGATCAGCTGATATCGCTGCAGAAGGCCTCACCCAGATGCGTGGAGCGACTGCGCCACGACTCATTCTTGAGCTCATCTGTGCACGAATCCTTCTTCCAGGTAACGATGATCAAGGTCTGCTTGCACGTATCGAACGCCTTGAGAACGGCATTGCGATTACAGCACCGACATCGAAGCCAGCCGCGGCTCCAAAGGCTGAAGCAGTTTCTGCTCCAAAGGCAGAAGCAAAAGCAGAGCCAACTCCTGCAAAGACAGAACCGGTTGTAGAGAAGCCAGCACCTGTTCAAGCACCAGTTGCTGCTGCACCAACTCCAAAGCCAACTGGCCCTGTTGATATTGCAGCGCTACGTAAGTTCTGGCCTGAAGTTATTGAGAATGTGAAGAAGCAGCGACGTCTTACCTGGTCTCTACTTTCTGCAAGTGCACAAGTTCTTGCCGTCGACGATAAGGCGATCACGATCGGCATCGTCAACTCAGGTGCACGCGATTCATTCATTCGTTCTGAATCTGATGTCATCTTACGTAAGGCCTTCGTCGAAGTTGTTGGCTTAGATCTCAAGATCGAGTGCATCGTTGATCCAACTGTAAATGCAGCAACGACAACACCAGAGCGCACTGTTGAAGATCCATCAGATAAAACCGAATTAACTGGTGCTGCCTTGCTCGCAAAAGAACTTGGCGCCAAAGTAATTAAGAAGACCTCAAACGATGTATGAAGGCGCGATACAAGATCTGATCGATGAACTTGGCCGCTTGCCAGGTATCGGTCCTAAGTCTGCTCAACGCATTGCATTCCACATCATTCAATCCGAACGTGTAGATGTCACTCGTCTCGTCGATGTCCTGCGTACCGTTAAAGAGCGGGTGAAGTTCTGCACCGAATGCGGCAATATCTCTGAAGAAGAGCTCTGCCGAATCTGCCGTGATCCTCGCCGCGATGGCACACTCATCTGTGTTGTTGAAGAATCAAAAGACGTTATGGCGATCGAAAAAACTCGTGAATTCCGCGGTAAATATCATGTACTCGGTGGCGCAATCAGTCCGATCGATGGCGTTGGCCCAGAACAACTTCGCATTCGTGAATTGATGGTCCGCTTGGCGAACCCAGATATCGCCGAGATCATCATCGCTACCGACCCGAACCTCGAGGGCGAAGCGACAGCTTCCTACTTAATCCGCCAGATCCGCCCAATGGGTATCAAAGTCAGCCGTCTTGCCTCAGGACTTCCTGTTGGCGGAGACCTCGAATACGCAGATGAAGTAACTCTTGGCCGCGCATTCGAAGGCCGTCGCACCGTCGATTAAACTTTTACGGATTTATCTCACTATTTGGATAGCGTACGCAATCCACTATATGAGATTTTTCAGATCTTTCTCGGCTTTCGGCTTTTCTCTCTGATTTCATATACCCATGGGATTAATCGTTCAGAAGTATGGTGGCTCATCCGTCGCTGATGCCGAGGGCCTCAAGCGGGTAGCTAGCCGCATTGTGGCGACCAAGAAGGCGGGCCACCAGGTCGCAGTCGTCGTATCTGCCATGGGCGATACCACCGATGAATTGATCGATTTAGCCGAACAAGTCACCCCGATGCCAAATGGCCGCGAACTCGACATGTTGCTCACCGCTGGCGAGCGAATCTCGATGGCACTTCTTGCCATGGCGATCGGCAACTTGGGCCACGAAGCTCGCTCATTCACTGGATCACAAGCTGGCGTCTTAACAACATCAACACATGGCAAGGCGCGCATCATCGATGTGAAGCCAGGTCGAATTGTTGAGGCTTTAAATGATGGTGCGATCGCAATCGTTGCCGGCTTCCAAGGAATTAACCAAGATACAAACGATGTCACGACACTTGGTCGTGGTGGTTCAGATACGACTGCTGTTGCGCTCGCTGCCGCTCTCGATGCAGACGTATGCGAGATCTATACCGATGTTGATGGTGTCTACACGGCAGATCCTCGAATCGTTCCAACTGCGCAGAAATTAGATTCTGTGACATATGAAGAGATGCTCGAACTTGCAGCAAGTGGCGCAAAGGTCTTGCACCTTCGTTGCGTTGAGTATGCCCGTCGCTATGACTTACCGATTCACGTCCGTTCATCATTTTCAAATCTCGAAGGCACTTGGGTGGTTAAGGATCATCCAGAAGGAGCAAATATGGAACAAGCAATCATCGCAGGAGTGGCTCACGATAAGAGCGAAGCGAAGATCACGATCGTCGGTGTTCCAGATCGCACTGGTGTCGCTGCTCGAATCTTCCAGACAATCGCTGATGCCGATATCAACATCGACATGATCGTGCAGAACGTTTCAGCTGCTGCAACTGGTCTCACGGATATCTCCTTCACCTTGCCAAAGAGCGATGGTCCTGAAGCGACTCGGATCCTTAAAGATATTCAGGGCGAGATTGGTTTCCACTCACTTCAGTACGACGATCAGATCGGCAAGCTCTCACTCGTCGGGGCAGGAATGCGTTCGCACCCAGGCGTAACAGCAACGTTTTTCGCATGTTTGGCAGATGCCGGACTCAATATCGAGATGATCTCGACCTCTGAAATCCGCATCTCGGTCATTGTCCGCGAGATTGATCTCGAAAAGGGTGTGAAGGCAGCCCATACCGCCTTCGAACTCGATGCAGATTCAGATGCAGTCGTATACGGAGGTAGTGGACGATGAGTAAGAAGAACCTTCCATCATTGGCAGTTGTCGGTGCAACCGGCGCTGTCGGAACCGTAATGCTCGACATCTTGACCAAGCGTAAGAATGTCTATGGCGAGATCCGTCTCATCGCCTCTGCACGATCTGCTGGCAAGAAGTTGTGGTGCCGTGGTGAAGAACTCACTGTCGTTGCACTCTCACCTGAAGCATTCGATGGCATCGATATTGCGATGTTCGATGTGCCAGATGAGATCTCAGCTGAGTGGGCACCCATCGCCGCAGCACGTGGCGCAGTTGTTGTCGATAACTCAGGTGCATTCCGAATGGATCCAAAGGTTCCACTCGTTGTCCCAGAAGTAAATCCAAAGGATGCGCAGAAGCGCCCTAAGGGAATTATCTCTAATCCAAATTGCACGACGCTTTCGATGATCGTTGCAATGGGTGCACTCAACAAACAATTTGGTTTGAAGGAACTCGTCGTTGCTTCGTATCAAGCTGCATCAGGTGCAGGACAACCTGGTATCGACGCACTTCGCGAACAGATCTCTGCAGTTGCCGGAACAAACGCCGGTGAAGCAACAGGTGATGTTCGTTCACTCGTTAAGGACTCTGGTCCATTCCCAGCACCACTTGCTCTCAACGTTGTCCCATGGGCAGGTTCGTTGAAGGAAGAGGGCTACACATCTGAAGAGCTCAAGGTTCGTAATGAATCTCGCAAGATCTTGGGTATGCCAAAGCTGAAGGTATCTGCGACCTGTGTTCGCGTCCCAGTACTCACAACTCACTCACTCGCTGTTCACGCTACTTTCAAGACCGAGGTAAGCCGGAAAGCAGCGCAGAAGGTGCTTTCCAAGGCCCCTGGCGTGATCCTTGAGGATGACCCAAAGAATAAGAAGTTCCCAACACCGAATGATGTTGTCGGAACCGATCCAACCTGGGTTGGCCGCGTACGCCAGTCACTCGACGATAAGAAGTCACTCGACCTCTTCCTGTGTGGCGACAACCTTCGTAAAGGTGCAGCGCTCAATACCGCTCAGATTGCAGAACTCGTTGCAGCTGAATTCGGTAAGGCTAAAAAGAAGAAGTAGTTAAATACTCGCTTCCAAGGTAATAAGACTTACCTCGGGTGGCGATGCAACTCTGATTCGGGCAAAGGGTGATGTCCCCATGCCTGCTGAAACGTTGAGCCATGCCTCGCCTTTTTGAACACTCACGCCACGTGCACGCGACTTTGGTAGATCACAGTTTGTTGTGAGCGCCTTTGATCCACCAGGCCATGGCAATCGAACTTGGCCACCATGTGTATGTCCAGCGAAGATGACATCGAGATCATCTCGGTTCATCGCATCAAGTACGCGCTTATATGGTGCATGAGTAACTCCGATCGCAAGATCGCAATCTGCTGCAGGTCCTGCAACTAGGTTGTAATCATCGCGATTGAGATGAGCATCATCGGTACCACGGGCTTCAATCCTTGAACCGTTGATAGTGATCATCGCTCTTGCATGGTTGAGGTTCTTCCAGCCGCGACGTTCAAGACCGTTCGCTAAATCCTTAAAAGGGATATCTTCACCAAGGATTCGTGGACCATGATCCTTACGCAGGTAGTTGAGCGGATTCTTGAATTTTGGTGCGTAGTAATCATTAGAACCAAAGACGAAGAGCCCAGGAAGAGCCAAGAGTTCATCGAGTGCGTGAAGTGCAACGGGGACGGCATCTTTATGAGCCAAGAAGTCACCGGTACTTATAACAAGGTCGGGCTTATGGTTGATAAAGGATTTGATATCGGCGATCTCTTGCGAGCGATCTGGGGTCAGATGCAGGTCAGAGAAGTGCAGGACTCGGATCGGCGCCGCCCCAGGAGGGAGAACTGCCAGGGTTGCTTCGCGTAGTTGATAGCCCATAGGCGTGAGAAGATACTCTCTATGAGTATCAAAGAGAGCCTCCAGCACGATTTAACTGAGGCGATTCGCTCACGCGATGAGCTGACATCCGGAACTATCCGCATGGTCTTGACCGCAATTACTATGGAAGAGGTCGCAGGTAAAGAGGCCAGGGAACTCAGCGATGCTGAAGTCATCACCGTCCTCTCACGCGAATCGAAGAAGCGTCGTGAAGCATCAGAAGCATTCGCCGCAGGTGGACGTGCAGATCGCGCAGAACTGGAAGCGAAAGAGGGCGAAGTTATCGCTCGCTACTTGCCAGCACAGTTGAGCGAAGCCGAGATCAAGCAGTTGATCGCCGATGCCATCGCTGAAACTGGCGCAACAGGGCCTGCAGGCATGGGCCAAGTTATGAAGATCATCTCACCAAAGATCGCAGGCAAGGCCGATGGCGGCACTGTCTCAGGGCTCGTCAAAGCAGCACTCACAGGAGGCAACTAATGTCAGATCACACAAAGTTTGAGTATGTAACAGTTCCACTTCTCTCACATGCAACGAAGCAGATCCTCGATACCTGGGGTTCTGAAGGATGGGAACTTGTTCAAGTAATTCCAGCACCAGGTACCGGAGAACAATTAGTCGCCTATATGAAGCGTGAGGTTAAGTAAATGGATGTTCGTGCAAAGCTTGCAGAAATCGGATTAACACTTCCAGTAGCAGCACTTCCTGTTGCTGCATATGTGCCATCAGTACGTACCGGAAACCTCGTCTTCACTGCCGGACAGCTGCCATTAGTTGATGGCAAGATGGCTGAGACCGGCAAAGTTGGCGGCACTGTCACACCAGAGCGCGCGAAAGAGCTTGCAACAATCTGTATTTTGAATGCTCTTGCTGCTGTCGAACTCGTCGCACCGGTTGATTCAATCGTCCGCGTTGTTCAGGTCCGTGGCTTTGTGAATGGTGTTGCCGGGTTCGTTGGACATCCAGGTGTTGTGAACGGTGCGTCAGAGACCTTGATTCATATCTGGGGAGATGCAAACGGTAAGCATGCTCGCACTGCTATCGGCGTTGCAGAATTGCCACTGGATGCACCAGTTGAGATCGAACTCGTGGTCGAGGTTAAGTAATTACTTTCCGCGCTTAGCGATACGTTCGTAATCAAGTACTACAACGGCACGAGGTTCGAGTCTGACCCATCCGCGTGATGCGAAGTCAGCGAGAGCCTTATTCACGGTTTCGCGTGATGCGCCGACCAACTGCGCAAGTTCTTCTTGGGTGAGATCGTGATTGACGTGTAGTCCATCATCCTTCTGCTGACCAAAACGTGCACCAAGATCGATGATTGCCTTTGCAACGCGACCCGGAACATCTGCAAAGACTAAGTCAGCGAGAATTTCATTGGACTTACGAAGACGCTGCGCAAGGCGGCGGAGTAATTCAAGTGATGCTTGTGGGTGGCGTGTAACAAGACCAATAACTTGATCGTGAGCAAGTGCAAGCAACTTTGCATCAGTGACCGCAGTCGCTGTGGCAGTGCGTGGTTCTGGATCAAAGAGTGAGAGTTCACCGAACATTTCGCCCGGTCCAAGAATGGATAATAAATTCTCGCGGCCATCAATTGATGTGGTGCCGAGCTTTAACTTGCCTTCAAGCACTACGTAGAGGCGGTCGCCTTCATCGCCCTCTTTGAAGAGTGTGTGTCCCTTAGAGACCTTGACCTGGGTCATTGATGCGCGAAGTGAGACCGCTTCTTCCTCAGAGAGCGCGCTAAAGAGTGGTGCGGTGCGAATTACGGATTCATCGGCAGCTTTGGTCACGAACCAAACTTTACTCAAATGTTGCCTAGATCACCAACCGAAAATATTCGGACTAACCTTGAGCCTGTGAGTAGGTTAAAGAGCGCCAGCGAGGCGAAGAAGATGTATTCCGTACTCACCAAGCGCTACCCGAATGTTCGCTGCGAATTAGATTTCCAGACACCTTTTCAACTCTTAGTCGCAACGGTCTTGAGTGCGCAGTGCACCGATAAGCGCGTGAACTCAGTGACGCCGCGACTCTTTAAAAAGCTTGGAACACCGAAGAAGATGGCAGCGGCGAAGATCCCTGAGATCGAAGCGATCATTGAACCGCTTGGCTTCTTCCATGTGAAGGCGCGCCACCTCAAAGGTCTGAGTGAGATCTTGATGCAGGAGCACGCGGGAGATGTTCCACCGATTCAAGATGAACTTGTGAAGTTGCCAGGTGTCGGACGAAAGACGGCCAATGTTGTCCTTGGCCATGCATTCGATATTCCTGGAATTACGGTCGATACCCACTTCGGTCGCCTTGCTCGCAGATTTGGTTGGACCGATCTCGAGGACCCAGTAAAAGTGGAATTCGCAGTTGGTGAATTGATTCCGCAGAAGGAGTGGACCAACCTCTCGCAGCGGATGATCTGGCACGGTCGTCGAATCTGTCATAGCCGCAAGCCTGCATGTGGCGCATGCCCACTTGCAAAGCTATGCCCCTCATATGGAATTGGTGAAACCGATAAAGTAAAGGCTATGGCGTTAGTGAAGAGTGATGAGGACTTCCGTTGAGGAGCGCTCTGATACTTGCTGTTGCACTCATCGTGGCAACTATCTCACCAGCTCACGCAGCATCAACCCCATCTTGTTCAACAATAAAAGTGGCGACTACTAAGTATACAAAAGGGATCTCGCTGCCATGTCTTGATGGACGTGGATCGATTACCTACCAAGGGATTCGTGGCCCAGTGCTCGTCAATGTCTGGGGATCGTGGTGTGAACCATGCCAGCAAGAGATCCCGCATTTACTTGATATCGCCGAAGAGAAGAAGATTGCAATTATCGGAATCGATGTTGAAGAACGGAATATGGCCGCAGGTCGCGCCTTTGTGGCATCTCACAAGATGAGTTGGCCGCAGCTCTATGATGAGAAATCAGTAACTCGTGGCATCTTTGGAATGGGCGTACCAGTCACCTGGTTTATCGATGCTAATGGCAAAGTTGCCTATAAACAGATTGGCCTCTTTACATCAGATGATCAAATCAAGTCGCTGGTAAAGAAGTACCTTAAGATCACTCTATGAAGAACTGGGTCGACTGGGTCATAGCCCTACTGCTGATAAGCGCGTTGATCCGTGGATATCGGGCCGGATTACTCTCCACACTCTTTAGCGTCATCGGTTATCTCGGCGGTGGATTCGGTGGTCTTCTTCTTTCAATCCACTATGTGAGTAAGTGGCAGAGCAACCTCAATAAATTTGCCGTCATCATCCTTGCGATCGTTATCGGAGCCTCGATCGGCGAGGGCCTCTTAAAGCGCTTTGCGAAGGTCTTTCACGACAAGGTGCTCTTTGGCCCCTTTAAGTGGGCAGATTCCTTACTTGGCGCGGCACTTTCGATCGCGCGGACTCTGATACTGATCTTCGTTCTCGGCAAACTATTGATGGCGATGCCATGGTCAATCGGCCACAACGAGATCCCAAAGAGTGCGTTATTTACCAAGATTGAGCGGTCAGCCCCAAAGATCAGTTTTAATCTTCACTCTTTGCCGTCGACAAACCTTCTGAAATAAGTTTCATGACATTTGGATCTGCCAAGGTGGTTGAATCACCAACGGCGCGGTTCTCTGCCACATCGCGAAGCAAGCGACGCATGATCTTTCCACTTCGAGTCTTCGGCAATTCATTGACCACCATGATCTGACGCGGCCGTGCGATCGCACCAATCTCTTTAGCTACATGAGCCTTGAGTGACTTGGTGAGCGCTTCGCCCGTCTCAGCATTTGCATGATCGATCCCACCACGTAGAATCACGAAGGCAACGATTCCTTGGCCGGTCATCGCATCGTTAGCACCAACAACAGCCGCTTCTGCGATCGCTTCATGGGAGACGAGTGCAGATTCAACTTCTGCAGTTGAGATGCGGTGACCAGATACATTCATAACATCATCAACGCGACCCAATAACCAGAGCGCGCCATCTTCATCCCACTTTGCACCATCTCCTGCAAAGTATCGTCCTTCAAAACGTGACCAGTAAGTCTCGCGATATCGCTCGGGTTCGCCCCAGACACCACGCATCATCGATGGCCATGGCTTGTTCAATGTCAGATAACCACTGTGGCCATTGCCAACGACGCGACCTTCATCATCTATCACTGTTGCATCAACGCCTGGAAGCGGTCGCATCGCAGATCCGGGCTTGGTTGCTGTTAAACCTGGAAGAGGTGAGACCATGATCGAACCGGTCTCGGTCTGCCACCAGGTATCAACGATTGGACAGTTGTTATGTCCAATAACTTCTCGGTACCACATCCATGCTTCTGGATTGATGGGTTCACCAACTGATCCAAGTAAGCGAAGTGATGAGAGATCGCATGAGTTAGGGAACTCATCGCCCCACTTCATCCACGTGCGGATCAAAGTTGGAGCGGTGTAGAGAATGGTGACTTTGTACTTCTCAACGAGCTTAAAGATGCGGTCTTTACCTGGCGTATCTGGTGTGCCTTCGTACATGACCTGGGTGGCGCCATTAATCATTGGGCCATAGACCATGTAGGAGTGGCCGGTAATCCAGCCGACGTCCGCAGTGCACCAATAGACATCGGTCTCTGGCTTGAGATCAAAGACCATCTTGTGAGTGAAAGATGTTTGAGTGAGATAACCGCCGGTTGTGTGGAAGATTCCCTTTGGCTTCGCCGTTGTGCCAGATGTGTAAAGAATAAAGAGCACGTGTTCGGCATCAAAAGCCTGCGCCTGATGCTGATCTGATTGGTTATCAACGAGTTCGTGCCACCAGATATCGCGATCTGAATTCCACGCAGTCTCTTGCTTGGTCCGTTGAACAACTAAGACCTTGCGAACATTGGTCTCGCCCTTGAGCGCTTCATCAACAACCGGCTTAAGTGCGAAGGCTGCGCCTTTTCGGAAGCCACCATCGGCGGTGATGACGAGAGTCGCGTCAGCATCTTGAATACGTTGGAGGAGTGAGTCGGCGCTAAATCCACCGAAGATGACAGAGTGGGCGGCACCGATGCGCGCACACGCTAACATCGAGATTACTGCTTCTGGAATATGTGGCATATAAATCGCAACGCGATCGCCAGACTTCACACCGAGAGATGTAAGAGCATTCGCTGCTTTAGATACTTCTCGCAACATGTCGTTGTAGGTCAAAGTGCGGGTATCGCCAGGTTCACCTTCAAAGTGGAAAGCGACGCGATCTCCGCGACCAGCAAGTACATGACGATCAATACAGTTATAAGAAGCGTTGAGTTTTCCTCCGACAAACCACTTTGCAAATGGCAGATTCCACTCGAGTACCTGATCCCACTTCTTCTCCCAATGAAGTGAGTGCGCCTGCTTCTCCCAGAACGCGGTGTGATCAGTTCCAGCCTCGTCATAGAGCGAGGGCTGAGCATTTGCTTGTGCAGCAAAGGCTGCTGATGGTGGGAAGGTGCGGCTCTCAGTGCCGAGGTTTGAAATCTCTTCGCTACTCATATTTCGAGATTACCAGCCATGACTTATCCACACTATGGCTTTTCACTTCTAATTTCTTCCAGATTGCAGTTGTACCTTCCCAGACGTTGAGATCACTCGGAACCATCCGAGATAGATATGCGACTACAAGAGAGGAGAAAAGAGATATGTGGTGGATGCGTCTCGTAACAGCAGCTTCACACCTGCACCTGCTGAGCACCGGGGTCAAGCTTGTGGCCAAGGCTAGCCAGACCCTGCTTCACTCCAATTTTGGGCTCTTGGGGCTTGACCGCCTCTTGACCAAGATCGGCTTCTAACCTGCCCGAATTCCAATCCGCCCCGAAATATGGTGGGATTAGCCGTAAGCCTGCGACCCAATGACGCGTCTCGCTAGATACTTACGCGAATTTTCTCATCACTGAAACTGGGATCAAGGAGATCTGAAATGCCAATTGCAACCCCCGAAATTTATGCCGAGATGTTGGACCGTGCGAAGGCTGGCGCCTTTGCCTACCCAGCAATTAACGTCTCATCTTCACAGACGCTAATCGGTGCAATCCGTGGATTCGCAGAGGCAGAGTCTGATGGCATCGTCCAGATCTCTTGGGGCGGCGCGGAGTACCTTTCGGGTTCGACTGTAAAGAACATGGTCGATGGCGCAGTTGCGCTCGCTGAATATGCACACATCGTTGCAAAGAATTACAACGTCAATATTGCTCTCCACACCGATCACTGCCCAGCAGAGAAGCTCGATGGCTTCATGCGTCCACTTCTCGCAATTGGCGCAGATCGCATCAAGTCAGGTCAGAAGCCACTCTTCAACTCACACATGTGGGATGGATCAGCAGTAGATATGACCGAGAACATGAAGGTTGCGAAGGAGCTCCTCGAGAAGTCGAAGGCAGCTCGCACCATCCTTGAAATTGAAATCGGCGTCGTCGGTGGCGAAGAAGATGGCATTGAAGCAAAGCACGATGCCAAGCTCTACTCAACACCAGAAGATGCTCTCCTTACTCTCGAAACTTTGGGTAATGAAGCAGATGCTCGTTACATGGTTGCTGCAACCTTCGGTAACGTCCATGGTGTTTACAAGCCAGGTAACGTCGTTCTCCAGCCAAAGATCTTGCGCACACTTCAGGATGCAGTAGCTGCAAAGCTTGGTCTTCCAGCAGGCGCAAAGCCAATGGATCTCGTCTTCCACGGTGGTTCTGGTTCACTACTTTCAGAGATCCGCGAATCACTTGATTACGGCGTCATCAAGATGAATATCGATACTGATACTCAATATGCATTCACCCGTCCAGTTGTTGAGCACATGTTCAAGAACTACGACGGCGTACTAAAGATCGATGGCGAAGTCGGTAATAAGAAGGCATACGATCCACGTGCATGGGGTAAGGCTGCTGAAGCCGGTATCGCTGCTCGTGTCGGAGTTGCTTGCGAAGACCTTCGCTCAACCGGCACGTCTCTCTCGAAGTAATCTGCGACTATGCCAGCTCTCGTACTCGTCGGTGCCCAATGGGGCGATGAAGGTAAAGGTAAAGCAACCGATCTTCTTGGAGATCAGGTTGACTATGTTGTGCGCTATCAAGGTGGAAATAACGCCGGCCACACCGTAGTCATCGGTGACCAGAAGTATGCCCTCCACCTTCTTCCTTCTGGAATCCTCAGCCCGAACGTTGTACCTGTCATTGGCAACGGTGTTGTGATCGATCCTTCTGTTTTACTCGAAGAGATTAAAGGTCTGAATGAACGCGGTATCGATACTTCTAAATTGAAGATCTCGACTAACGCGCACCTCATCACTCCGTATCACCGCACTATCGATAAAGTTTCAGAGCGCTTCTTGGGTAATAACAAGATTGGAACAACCGGCCGCGGAATCGGACCTGCCTACGCAGATAAGATCAATCGCATCGGTATCCGAGTCCAAGATCTCTTCGATCCGTCAATTCTCGAACAGAAGATCTCGGGCGCATTGCGCGACAAGAATCAGGTATTGATCAAGGTATTCAATCGCAAGGGCATCGACGTTAAGGATGTCTTAGAAGAGTACCTTGGTTATGCCGAGATCCTTCGTCCATATGTGACAGATACTGTCTTGCTTCTCGATAACGCCTTAAAGGCAAATAAAGTCGTACTTCTCGAAGGTTCACAAGGAACTCTCCTCGATGTTGACCACGGCACATATCCATTTGTGACCTCATCAAATCCAACAGCAGGCGGCGCTTCAACTGGTTCGGGTATCGGACCTACCAAGATCACTCGATCAATCGGTATCTTGAAGGCATACACAACTCGCGTCGGATCTGGTCCATTCCCAACCGAACTCTTTGATGCAGATGGCGAAGCACTTCGTGCCATCGGCGGTGAAGTCGGTGTGACCACGGGTCGCAACCGTCGTTGCGGTTGGTTCGATGCACCCATCGCTCGTTACGCAGTTCGCGTCAACGGACTTACTGATTTCTTCTTAACAAAGCTCGATGTACTTAGTACCTGGGAGAAGATTCCAGTCTGCGTTGCATACGAGATCGATGGCGTTCGCGTCGAAGAACTTCCGGCCTCACAATCTGATTTCCACCATGCAAAGCCAATTTACGAATATCTACCTGGTTGGATGTGCGATATCTCTGCAGCTCGTTCACTCGATGATCTGCCTGCAAATGCTCGCGCCTATGTGAAGTTCCTTGAAGATATCTCTGGCGCTCCAATGTCAGCGATCGGCGTTGGCCCAGGCCGCGATCAGACGATCTCAGTTCGGTCCCTCATTTGAAGGTTCTGCTGATTGGTTCTGGCGGGCGCGAACATGCACTCGCAACCGGACTACTTAGAGATCCTGAATTAGAAGAACTCCACGTCGCTCCAGGCAACCCTGGCATTGCGGCAATCGCAACCTGTCATCAGATCAATACCGACGAGAACGATGCGGTTATCGCGTTAGCACAGCAATTAGGTATCGATCTGGTCGTGATCGGCCCTGAAAAGCCATTGGTACAAGGCTTAGCTGATGACCTGCGCAAGGCTGGTTTCCCGGTCTTTGGCCCATCACAAGCCGCGGCTGCGATCGAAGGATCAAAGGATTTCGCAAAGAAGGTCATGAGCGATGCCGGTGTTCCTACGGCGAAGAGCTTTACCTGCACTAACCGTGAAGAGATTGAGCGGGCACTCGATGCCTTCGGTGCGCCATATGTTGTGAAGCACGATGGTCTCGCTGCTGGCAAAGGTGTTGTAGTCACAGATGATCGCAATGCTGCACTCGAACACGCATTGGTGAGCCCACGCGTTGTGATTGAAGAATTTCTCGATGGCCCAGAGGTTTCACTCTTCGGTATTTCTGATGGCAAGAACATTCTTGCCATGCAACCTGCGCAAGATTTCAAACGCGCATTCGATGGTGACCTTGGTCCAAATACCGGTGGCATGGGTGCTTACTCACCACTTCCTTGGGCACAAGATGACATTGTTGAAGAGACGCTCGACTTAGTTTTGAAACCAACGATCGCCGAGATGGCTGCCCGCGGAACACCATTTGTTGGTCTGCTCTATGCCGGTCTTGCGCTCACTACAAAGGGAACTCGTGTCATTGAATTTAATGCGCGCTTTGGTGATCCTGAGACGCAAGTTCTGATCCCACGGTTGAAGACACCACTTGCGCAATTACTCTTTAAAGCAGCTACTCGCGATCTCAAAGATCATGCGCCACTTCTATGGAGTGAAGAATCTGCCGTGACTGTCGTCTTGGCATCAGAGGGATACCCAGCATCACCAAAGGTGGGTGAACCGATCATGGGTCTCAAGACAATCGATGGTTCAGAGATCTTCCATGCCGGAACCACATCCGATGGCACCATCGTTAAGTCCTCGGGTGGTCGAGTCCTGACAGTCACTGGCATGGGCGCCGATCTGACCGAGGCCAGAGATAAGGCCTACCGAGTGATCTCGGGGATCACCCTCCACGGCAGCCATTACCGCAGTGATATCGCCCTAAACGCGGCAATCGCCGAAAAAGGGAACTAAGAGTTAAAGATAGGATTACCCCATGAGCCTGCTCGCTGACCGTTATGCATCAGCAGCGATGCGCGCCATCTTTAGCCCCGAACAGAAGATCATCGCAGAGCGCCGCCTCTGGATCGCAGTGATGAAGGCGCAGTCCCATCTTGGCCACGCAATCGCTGACACCGTCATCGCAGATTACGAAAAAGTCCTTACAAAGGTCGATCTTGCATCGATCGATGCCCGTGAACGCGTCACTCGCCACGATGTGAAGGCTCGCATTGAAGAGTTCAACGCTCTCGCAGGCCATGAAGCTATCCATGCGGGAATGACATCACGCGATCTCACTGAAAACATTGAAGCGATGCAGGTTCGCGATGGACTCGTCCTTGTTCGCGATCGCGTCGTTGCTGCTCTCGCACTTCTTGGTATTCGCGCAAGTGAATATATCGATCAACCAATCGCTGGTCGTTCACATAATGTCCCGGCACAGATCACCACACTCGGTAAGCGTTTTGCATCAGCTGCTGAAGAACTGCTCTTTGCATACGAGCGTCTCGATAATTTAATCTCACGTTATCCAATCCGTGGAATCAAGGGACCAGTCGGTACTGCACAAGATTCAGTTGATCTTCTTGGGTCATCTGAAGCACACGCAAAACTTGAGAATGAAGTCGCCGCATACCTTGGCTTTGATCGGGTCCTTGATTCAACCGGGCAGATCTACCCGCGGTCTTTTGATTTTGATGTCGTCACAACCCTTGTGCAGATCGCTGCCGCGCCATCATCACTTGCGACCTCGATTCGCTTGATGGCTGGCGCCGAACTTGTTACCGAAGGATTTAAGGCTGGCCAAGTTGGATCATCAGCAATGCCACATAAGATGAATACTCGTTCATGCGAACGCGTCAATGGCTTGGCGGTTGTTCTTCGTGGTTATGCCTCGATGGTCAGCGAACTCGCTGGCGACCAATGGAATGAAGGCGATGTCTCATGCAGCGTTGTTCGCCGCGTGGCTCTACCAGATGCGTTTTACGCTATTGATGGCTTGATTGAGACCTTCTTGACTGTTTTGCAAGAGTTCGGTGCATTCCCAGATGTGATCGCTGCAGAACTGACTCGTTACTTGCCATTCTTAGCTACAACAAAGATCTTGATGGCTTCAGTAAAGGCTGGTGTTGGCCGCGAAGAGGCACACGAGACGATTAAAGAACATGCTGTTGCAGCTGCGCTCGGAATTCGTGCCGGCAAGCCAAACACGATGATCGATGCGATCGCCGCAGATTCACGTATTCCATTGAACAAATCCGAACTCGAAGCGCTCTTGCAGCGCCCACTTGAGTTCACTGGTGACGCTCATGCTCAAACCCAGCGAGTCGTGAATCGCATCGACGCGATTACTTCCGCTCACACTGCCGCGGCGCAGTACCGACCTGGCTCTATTCGATAATGCTAGAGATTGCAGGTTGGAAGCACCTGCGTTCTGGCAAGGTCCGTGACCTTTACACAAACGATGCTGACCACCTGCTGATCGTCGCCTCTGATCGCATCTCGGCTTTTGATTTCATTCTGCCAACCGAGATTCCCAACAAGGGCGTCTTGCTGACACAGCTCTCACTCTTCTGGTTCGATTTCTTAAAAGATATCGTTCCTAACCACATCATCTCGACAGATGTCCCTGATGTTGTGAGCGGACGCGCTGTGATCGTTAAGCCGCTGAAGATGTTTGCAATCGAATGTGTTGCTCGCGGATATATCACCGGTAGCGGTTGGGTTGAATATCAAAAGAGCCAATCCGTATGTGGCATCTTGCTTCCTGAAGGTTTGAAGGATGGCGACAAGTTACCCGAGCCAATCTTCACGCCGGCAACAAAGGCCGAGATGGGCGATCACGACGAAAACATTGATTTTGTGCGGGCGACCGAGATCGTTGGCTTCGCTGCGGCCGAGCGCCTTCGTGAATTAACGCTCGAGCTCTATACCCGGGCCCACGATTACGCCGCCACGCGCGGAATCATCCTCGCCGATACCAAGTTCGAGTTCGGTATCGATGATGAAGGTAATATCTGCCTAGGCGATGAGGCCTTAACACCGGATTCCTCACGGTTCTGGGATGCGCAATCCCGATCATCTTTCGATAAGCAGTTCGTTCGCGATTGGTTATTGAACTCTGGGTGGGATCGCGAGAGCACCCCACCGGAACTACCTGATGAAGTTGTTGCAAAGACGCAAGAGCGTTACAACTCAGCTTTTACGCTGCTCACTGGAAAGGCGCTGTAAATGGGAAAGATCATCGTCGAAGTAATGTTGAAGCCAGAAATCTTGGACCCTCAGGGACA
>Ga0208741_10000167_pt1 | contig 36422 bp, 53 predicted proteins | sample CryBogCBE03Jun09_FD_184576 | JGI IMG/M metagenome (GOLD analysis project Ga0208741, IMG submission 184576) | Freshwater microbial communities from Crystal Bog, Wisconsin, USA - CBE03Jun09 (SPAdes) | ecosystem: Environmental > Aquatic > Freshwater > Lake | place: Crystal Bog, Wisconsin, USA...
GGAAATTAACACAGAAATGTTAGATACCAGTCAAAGTATTTTGGATCGAGTTGGTGCTACAAATGTCAAATATATGTTGTCTGATGCTAATGAAATAGATTATAGACAATTAGGTAGTGCAGGCGTTGTAGTTAATACCAGCCTAACCGAAATGAATCAAACAGAATGGTTTGAACATATACCCGCAGGAACATTAGTTGCAATGCAGGCTAGAGATCACGATCCCGGTGTAGAATATCACAACGCTCAAGATATACAACGCAGGTATCCGTTAAGTCAAGTCTTATATCACGGATCAATACATCTTCGAGATCCCGAAACTGAATACACACGCTACATGACAATTGGCGTGAAATAGAATACACTACCTTAGGACCTTATGGTTACTAGTGTATGCCCGGCTGCTGGGCTAGTTATTATGGGAGTCGTGCCCCGGAATGGTAACTTAAAGTGAGCCTTACCAAAATACTCTTGCTTTTATCAAATAATCGTGTATAATAGTAACACTTACTCAGGAGATTTACATGTCCAACAACAGAACTTTTAACACAGCCGAACAGGCCAAACTAACCCAAGTAATCAACGAAGGTATGCAGGTCACTCTAGAAATCGAAACCCTGCAAGGCGGACTCAACGACACAGTCAAGGCCATTGCTGAAGAATTAGATATCAAACCCAATGTTCTTAAAAAAGCTATTAAACTGGCACACAAGGCCGAGTTTGGTCGTGAACAACAGGATCATGAGCTGTTGGAAACAATTTTGACTACTGTGGGTAAGACGCTATAATGTCTGTTGTTCCTTATGAGGATCAAATTTATAAAAAAAGTCTAGATAGGAGTCCTTACAGAAGTGATGTGAGACGATTAGTTAGTACATTTTCTAGTCCGTCGCGTCTTATAACAGTAGGAGATGCTGTTGCTGACGAAGAATTTACAACTTATAAAACTATTGTAACTGACAATATTTTGCCTATTGATTATATACAACTTTCCCCAGAGTTTTGGGGAGTATATAGTTATCAATCCGACTACATTAATCGCATTCCTACAAAATTATTTAATTGCTTTATGCATCGTGCATGTTCGAGAAGACAAACATGGTTTTATGAATTTGTGCGTAAAAATTTGTTAGACCACGGGTCAGTATCATTTTTATTAGATCATAGAGTTCATAAATGTTCTACCATCATCGAAAAACAAGAATTATTTGAGCGTATATATAAAGAAGAATGTGGAGAAGATTTCATAGTCGAACATAATCAAATAAAATCACAAGTTCCGTATCGTAATTTTGATGGAGACCTTGATCAGACCATAGTTGATAGTAAAATAAGTATTGTCATCGAAACATATTTTATGGGTAAAGCTATTGCTTTTAGCGAAAAAATATTTAGAGCGTTGCAACTACCCAGACCTATGTTAATGTATAACGTTCCTAATTCTGTTTCTGCATTACGAGATATTGGGTTTGATATGTACGACGATATTGTTAATCATGAGTATGATAATATTGATCATCCAGAAAATCGTATGGCAAAAATTCTTAGTATTTTAGAAGATTTTAAAAATTTTAGCTATAATAATGATACACTTGTAGATTTTGAACGGCGAGCTCAACGCAATAGAAATTTATTAAAGTTATTCAAAGAAAAATGGCCAGAAAAACTTAAAATGATTGAAGAGCAATTAGCACAAAAAACTGTATAATAAAATAAAGAATTTAAGTTAATATAAATATTTTATGAATCGCTCACATTACGAGCATGAATCAAGGTTAGTGGGCCATAAGCCACAGGAGAACAATGAGTTATATTGATGCACTTTTTGATCGTGAACACGATCGCATACATGTAGTTGAACGCCGAGATGGCCAACGGCAATACCGCGAGTATCCAGCCAACTATGTATTCTATTATCAAGATCCTCGAGGTAAATTTCAAAGTATCTATGGAACCGCAGTGTCGAGATTCTCTACGCGGAACAACAAAGAATTCCGTAAAGAACTAAAAATACAATCAGGCAAGAAATTATTCGAGTCTGATATCAATCCAGTATTCCGTTGCTTAGAAGACAACTACAAAGGTCAAGATGCACCTAAATTAAATGTAGCGTTTTTCGATATTGAGGTTGACTTTGATCCTGATCGTGGCTTTAGTCGTCCCGAAGATCCATTCAATCCTATTACAGCTATATCCGTTTATTTGCAATGGTTGGAACAACTAGTAACTCTAGTTATTCCGCCTAAACATATGAGTCGAGAAACTGCACAGGAAATTGCCTCGGAATTTGAAAATACTATCATATTTGCTGACGAGGGTGAAATGTTAAAAACATTTCTAGATTTGATCGAAGATGCAGATGCCTTATCTGGTTGGAACAGCGAAGGGTTTGATATTCCGTACACAATTAATCGTGTTACCCGAGTACTCAGTAAAGATGATACACGCAGATTTTGTTTGTGGAATCAATACCCTAAAAAGCGCACATTCGAACGCTTTGGCGCAGAAAACGAAACATACGATTTAATTGGTCGTGTACACATGGACTATATGCAACTGTATAGGAAATATACCTATGAAGAGCGCCATAGTTATAGTTTGGATGCTATCGGTGAGTATGAACTAGAAGAATCAAAAACTGCATTTGAAGGCACTTTAGATCAACTGTACAATCAAAACTTCAAGACCTTTATTGAATACAACAGACAAGATACCCTGTTGTTAGCCAAGTTAGATAAAAAGTTAAAATTCTTGGATTTGGCCAATACCTTGGCACATGAAAATACTGTGTTATTGCAAACTACTATGGGTGCTGTAGCTGTTACAGAACAGGCCATTATTAATGAAGCACACGAGCGTGGTATGGTTGTGCCCAATCGGAAAGAACGCTACAGCGACGACGACACACAGGCCGCAGGTGCTTATGTGGCCTACCCACGCAAAGGCATTCACGAATATGTAGCTAGTATAGACATTAATAGTCTATATCCGTCGGCGATTAGAGCACTTAACATGGGACCTGAAACTATTGTTGGGCAACTACGGCCTATCATGACTGATCGATATATTGCTGATAAGATGCGTTCAGGATCAAGTTTTGCTGCCGCATGGGAAGGATTATTTGCTACATTGGAATATACCGCAGTTATGGACATGGAAGCCGGTACAGAAGTCACTATAGATTGGCAGGACGGCAAAGAGTCAGTGCATAGTGCCGTAGAGGTATGGAAGATTGTGTTTGACAGTAATCAACCTTGGATGTTGTCAGCCAATGGCACAATTTTTACCTACGAACGAGAAGCAGTTATTCCTGGTTTGCTTAAACGCTGGTATGCTGAGCGTAAAGAAATGCAGGCCAAATTAAAAGAATGTAAAAATGCAGAAGATGAAGAATATTGGGACAAGCGTCAACTGGTTAAGAAGATTAACTTGAACAGTTTGTATGGTGCTATTCTTAACCCCGGCTGTAGGTTCTTTGATAAGCGTATTGGTCAATCCACAACACTTACTGGTCGTGCAATTGCCAAGCATATGGATGCGTATGTAAACGAATGCATCACCGGCAAGTATGACCATGTGGGCGAAGCCATTATTTACGGAGATACTGATAGTTGTTATTTTACTGCCTATCCTGTGCTTAAAGACGAAATAGAAGCAGGCAACATGTCTTGGAGTAGAGAAACCGCGGTACAGTTATATAATTCAATTGCTGATCAAGTTAATATCAGCTTTCCAGGATTCATGGAAACTGCATTTCATGTGCCTAGAGAAATGGGATCAGTTATTCAAGGCGGTCGAGAGATCGTTGCTAGTAAAGGGTTGTTTATCACTAAGAAACGATACGCGGTTCTATATTATGACAAAGAAAATAAGCGTGTAGATACATATGGTAGTCCAGGTAAGGTCAAAGCCATGGGGCTTGATTTAAAAAGATCAGATACTCCCAAGGTAATTCAAGAATTTTTAAGTGAGATTCTCGACGATGTCTTGACCGGTGCTACTCGAGAACAAGTAGTAGAAAAGATCCGCGAGTTTAAGTACAAGTTTAAAGAGCGTCCAGGTTGGGAAAAAGGTAGCCCTAAGCGTGTTAATAACTTGACCAAGTATGGCAAGGAAGAAGAACGGCTAGGCAAAGCCAATATGCCAGGCCATGTACGGGCTGCTATTAACTGGAATAATCTGCGTAAAATGAACGGTGACAAGTACAGCTTACAAATTGTAGATGGCATGAAAACAATTGTGTGTAAACTCAAATCAAATCCACTTGGGTGGACCAGTATTGGTTATCCCACAGACGAAACACATTTGCCACAGTGGTTTAAAGAATTGCCGTTTGATGATGGTGAAATGGAAGCCACGGTTGTAGATCAAAAACTAGATAACTTATTAGGTGTGTTGGAGTGGGATTTAAAATCGGCTACCAATACCGACAACACTTTCCAAACATTATTTGAGTGGTAATATGAAAAAACTAAGTGAACTTGTTGCCTACAAAAACGAAATGGATCAGTTGTCCACTGAATCTGCACAGACTTTTCTTAATTTGGAACTAGGTAAAATAACTCATTTAGTGCAAGATGACGGATTGACTCAGCAATTAATTGATCTTAATACTAGTTTTAAAAAATTTCAAGACTCTTACGATCAACTTAAACAAGAACTACAAGATCAGATCTCGGAAGCTGAACGGCCTTGGATACAAGAAGGATATAATTTATATGACAAAGGAGAAATTAACTTTGTTGATGACATTCTTAAAATCCGTCAAATCAATTCAATAGATTCTACTCCAATCCGCGCCAAAATAGCACAGTACGCTAATTGGAAATATTCAACAATGATTATTCGCCCGGGTATAGAATCATTCATCGAAAACATGGTAGCTTACGATCCTGTGTACTTGGTAGATCTCTCCTATGATTTTTTACAACCGGCTATGGAAAAATTTAACAAACAATATCAAAATCGTCTTAGACCTTATGTAGTGCAAGAAGATCTTGATCATGAGATACTAGGGAAATTACCTAACGGACAATTTGGATTGTGCTTGGCTTTTAACTATTTTAATTTTAGACCATTTGAAATAATTAAAAAATATCTCGAAGAAGTTTACCAAAAACTCAAACCAGGTGGTGCCTTTGTCTTTACCTTTAACGATTGCGACCGACGCAGTGCTGTAGAATTAGTCGAGAAACACTATTGTTGCTACACTCCAGGCCGTTTAGTACGCGAATTAATCACTACAGTAGGATACGAAATTACCTATTCTTGGAATGACGACGGCCCTACTACCTGGATTGAAGTCCGCCGTCCTGGCGTATTAGATTCTTTAAAAGGTGGGCAAACCTTGGCAAAAATATTACCGAAGTAGTTGCAAAATCTAAATAACCCCTGTACAATATACAAATAAGGAGAATTACATGAAAGATCATTTATTGGATTTAGTAGAACACACACACGATTTAGGCTGCATTGACCTAGTTAAAATTACAGGCGACGATAAAAGCACAGTTATTGCCGGTCTTGCTGAAGACAAAAGTCTTATTGTAAACGGTCAGTTTGCAGGGCCTGTAGCAGAGTTTGTTGGCACTTTTGGTATGCCAAATTTAAACAAACTTAAAATTTTATTGAACTTAGAACCTTATAGAGAAAAAGCCAAATTAGCTATTACTCGTAAAGATACCGGTGCATTAGATCAATTGACTTTTGAAAATGCCGATGGTGACTTTAAGAATAGCTATCGTTTTATGGCCACAGAAATTATCAATGGCAAATTAAAAGATGTTAAAATGAAACCAGTTACTTGGAATATAGAATTTACACCAACTGTAGCTGCAATACAACGACTTAAAATGCAAGCACAGGCCAATGCCGAAGAAACAAACTTTAAAGCTCGCACCGATGGCACGGATTTAAAATTTTATTTTGGTGATCATAGCACCCACGCCGGTAACTTTGTATTTCAACCTAATGTAGGAGGGCAACTCAAACGTGAATGGGCATGGCCTGTAAAGGTTGTTATTAGTATTCTGGATCTAACTGGTGATAAAACCATGCGTATTAGTGACGAAGGTGTAGCTGAGATCACTGTTGATTCTGGGCTCGGTGTGTATACTTATAAAATTCCAGCACAAAGCAAGTGATATCTGTGTCAAGATTTTCTGGCGCATCTTGGACAAGCAGTCATGTTTATGGTGATATTCTTTTAAATCATAAACAAAAATTGTTTTATGTTAACATACCAAAGTGCGCCAGTTCTTGGATGAAGCGCTACTTGGAATTGCTTGGAGAAAACGGCATAGATGCCGAAGACAATTGGAACAGTGGCAATTTTGCTACAGATCCAGTCGACAAATATCAACCTGTAATAGTTTTGCGTGATCCAGTTGAAAGATGTCTTTCTATGTGTCCTGGGCTCCGTAGAATGCACGAAGAACAGTTTGTCGAAGAATTACCCAGGGTGCTTGATAATTTTTCTACCTTTATGCAAGATGAACATTCAGCTCCACAAACAGATTTTATTCAGGGCATAGATTTATCCAGTGCAGTATTTTTTTATTGCGACCATAATTTGTCCAACAATGTCAAACATTTTTTAGAATCAAAACAAATTTATATAGATCCGCCCGAACCGTTGAACACGCAACCAAAAAATGAACTGTTTGATCGTGGAGTCAAGGTCTGGCAGTCAATATTTGCTAATCCTGAATATCTTGCTCGATTTAAAAAAAATTACATCAACGATTACAACTTAATTAACCAGGTAACATTTTATGAAGCAAGATAATCTAACAGCCAAGCAAAATGATTATGCTGTATTTTTGCCAGCTATCAGTGGCTTTTATGCCACCTATATAGGCAAACAGCGTGATCCTGTTAATGGTCCATATGTGGATCCTGCAACTCGTATGCCTGCTGGTATGAAAGACATGGAACAGATGAACTGGCTTAACAGCACCAAAGGTCTGTTTCCATATAAATGGTCCTTATACTCGGGTGGACATGCTAACTTGGATCTCAACAAGCAGGACTGGTCAGAAGACATGGTTCGCAATAGAGATCCCAATACGCTACTACTAGGCGACTCAGGTGGATTCCAGATTGCCAAAGGCCTATGGGAAGGCGAATGGCGCGACCCAACCAGTCCAGCAGTCTTGACCAAAATGGCCGAACTTCAAGCACACGGTGTTGAGCATGTGCCAGATCTTAAACCAGATGGCACGCCTAAACACGATAAGAATGGTAACAAAAAGTATGTTAAGATTGATCATGTTAAGAACTATCAGAACTTGTTAGATGCCGCACAGAAGAAGCGTGAAGCTGTAGTTAAATGGCTAGACGGGGTGGCCGACTATGGTATGACCCTGGACATACCGACCTGGGTCATACATGACAAAAATGCCAGCGACAAGTGTGGTATTACTACCCTAGAAGAAGCCGTAGCGGCCACCAAATACAACAATGACTATTACATGCGGCATCGTAAAGGTGCTCGTAATGGTGGCATGAAAGTGCTTAATGTATTACAAGGTGCCAATCATGCTGATGCAGATCGTTGGTATGACACAATGAAACACTACTGTGACCCCAATATATACCCAGATACCCACTTTGATGGGTGGAGTATGGGTGGACAGAACATGTGTGATGTGCATCTTGTATTACGCAGACTCGTAGCATTACGGCATGATGGATTACTTCGAGAAGGCATACATGATTGGATGCACTTCTTGGGTACCAGCAAGTTAGAATGGGCAGTGTTATTAACTGATATTCAGCGAGCTGTTCGTCGGTATGTGAATCCAACATTTACCATCAGCTTTGATTGTGCAAGTCCATTCTTAGCTACGGCTAACGGACAGGTATATCACCACATTGATTTGCCACACAATGACAAGTGGTGCTACCGTATGAGTCCTATTGCTGACGACAAGAAGTATAGCACAGACACACGCCCATACGGTCAGGCTGTAGTAGCGGATGGCTTGGTTGATCACTTTGACGAAAGTCCAATCAGTCTACAACTGCAAATGAAAGATGTTTGTTACTATCAACCCGGTATGTTAAACAAGATTGGTAAAGAAGGTAAAACATCGTGGGATAGCTTTAGTTATGCATTACTAATGGGCCATAATGTTTGGATGCATCTTGAAGCAGTTCAGCGGGCCAATCGTGAATATGATGCAGGATCATTCCCTGCTATGATGTGGCATCAAAATGGTGACCATGCTCGATTCAAAGATATTGTAGACGCTATCTTTGCCACACCTGATCGTGCGGAAGCTGAAGCCATTATCGAACACTACGACCGTTATTGGATGGACATTATTGGCACTCGTGGATTCAAAGGCAAAAAGGCCAAGAACGCACACAGCCAATTTAATGCCCTGTTTGAAGAAACTGATGTTGACAATGATGCCGAAGATAGTATACAATTAGATGAAGAGTTTAGCCCGGACCAACTGGCCCGATTAGATCAATTAGAACAAGATCAAGCATAATGAACAGAGCAGGACATGAAGAAATAAGTTTCTTTACAGGAACTGAAGTAGAGCATACCGTTGCATTTGGTCTGAAGACCTTGTTTGTGGTAGGCCTACAAGACTCACAGATCGTCCAACAAGAAGCTAAAAATAACAAGTGTGAGCATATCTATTTTGGTGCTGATCAAAGTTTTCCAGCCCTAGACAAGAATGATGGTGATGCTTGGAAGGAATGGGAATACATGGTGCAGTCATGCTTGGAGGCAGGATGGTTATGCACTCTTGACCTAGATCATGCACAAGCAGAAGGTCTATTAGAATCCGGCCTAGTAGAGTTCCATAATTTTGTTCCAATGATCAGTGTCAAACTTCCCTATATCCGACAGTTTGGATACCATGCCACTCTTAAAATTGATGATAAAGATTTCGCGGCAACAAACCCAGGCGTGTGGTGTCACAGCCTACACGACTTACAAAATCGATCGGTGTTTACTGACTGGTCTCGATATACCAAAGACGAAGTGATACAATGAGAAATCCTACAAAAGTTAAAGTTTTTAAACTTGCTAATCAATTGATCGGTCAAGAATTACCTACTAATCAAGGTGGACATGCTGGGCGGGCCGCTGAAGATTTGGTCGAACAATTACTAGGCATGTCTCTTAACAGAGGGAAAGGCCCTGATGTTAAAATCTGGGGCTGGGAAATTAAAACTAGAAAACGCACAGCGACAAGTGCGCAAACAGTATGCACCGTAGGCACTAATGATGTTAAGATATTACCATACAAATCGAGTCCAGTGTATGAAAAATTCCAACAACAGTTAAGGATTTATACTAATGCATTAGACATAATCGACGAAGCGGTAGTAGTCGACTTTGATCAACCGCATATTCAAAAGCTAATTGAGGAAGCATATGAACATGGCAGAAAACAGATTATTAAACATCCTGATATAGGCTATACTGAATATTCTGGCTACTGGGGATACTTCGAACAATGTCATTTACCAAATTCTACAGCATACTCTTTTAGGATTAGCGGTGCTGATATGGATCGATTAGAAGATATGGCACAATCTACATACAATGAATTATTTGAAGAGACTGAATAATGAGAAACTGGCTAAGACAACGACTAATCAACATATTGATAGACACTGATGATCAGGGTGCTAGACAACGCCCTGCAAGGTTGCGCAGTCAAGGCAATATCAGTGTCAGTTTTGATGACGAGCTGTGCGACGATAGTCCAAATAGTATCGATCTTCCAGATCCTATTACCTTTAAGGTGCAGGCAGTAAGTGGTGGGACAGTGGTCGAGTCTAAATGGTATGACCACAAAAAAGACGAGCAACGAATTAAACTGCATATCATCACCCAAGATGAAAACTTATCTGAATCAATTGGCAAAATTGTAACTATGGAACTACTACAAAAATGATACAGGAAGAACGCAACACAGTAGAAAGAGTTATAGCAGCTGCAGATCGTAAGATTTGGGTAACCTTCAGGAAAGAAGGGGTGCATCGCTATCCAGCAGCAGCCACAGATCCAGCACTATGCACACCGGGAGAATATGATGTATCGTTTTTGGCTAATCTGCATCGCCATATGTTTCACTTCAGGGTGTCAATTAATGTGTTCTCAAACGACCGAGATATCGAATTCATCCAGTTCAAAAGATGGCTTGAGTCGTTGTATAACGGTTCGAATACCGTTTTAGAACTAGACTATAAAAGTTGCGAGATGATCGCAGATGACCTATATATACAAATAGCCGATCGCTATCCAGGTCGTGCTGTGGTAATTGAAGTATCCGAAGACGGCGAGAACGGATGCTCTATTAGTTATAACCTTACTCGTCCATCACAATCAATTGCAATTTAATGAAAATTTTAGTAGCTGGATGTTCTTTGTCTGTCGGGTGTGGATTTTCCTCCTCTTTACAAGATCCAAACATCTGGCCAAATTTGTTAGGTAAAAAGTTAAATGCTGAAATAACTAATGTTAGTATTCCAGGGTATGATAATACTGGTATATTTTTAAATGCCGTTTCAGAACTAACTACAAACAAATATGACTTAATTTTAATACAAATCACTTCCTTAAATCGAATAGTAGTTAGCCCTAACATTTACGGCAGAATTGGATTAACAACCCCGGTAGATTTTAATCATTGGAAGGGGCGGATTGATAAAATTAATTATACAAATTTTTATCGGACATTAGTCTTAGTTAATCAAGATTTTGAACACTGGAACCGACTAATAAATGTTATTGTTACTGTGCAAAATTTAGTCGATAAAGGATACAATATTAAGTTTGTAAATGGACTATTAGACTGGACACCTGATTTTTTTAATAAAGATCGTTCTAAATTTGGAGATCGAATTTTAAATGTAGACGATTTACCAGGCCAAGAAATTGCAATCGGTGTAGAAAATCTTAACCGTGACAAACAAAAAATAAATTTAGATCTATGGATAAATCCATTTGATACCTTGAACAGTCTAAAAGTTGATAATGCTTCATCAACTGATCCACATCCTGGTATTAAGAGTCAACACATATTTTCAGAATTAATTTTTAACTACCTGCAACAAAACAACGAAAGGAAACATCATGGGCAAACCCCAACATCGTGTAAACCCTAGAGCCTTACAAGCATTGGAAGATTTGTCAACCTACTTGGAATTCTGTCGCGAGTACGGCTACAGATATCGCGAAGAAGATTTGTATAACTTTAAGAGTTATGCATGGCAACAGTATAACAAATTCACACAAGGCAAGAATGCCAAAAACATGTGGGAAGAAGATACCCGCAGATTTGCAGGATATCGCCGGACTTAAATGACTCAACCTGTGTTAATTATCGGAGATAGTTTCGCTGCAAATTCTGGTCAATTAAGTTGGACTAAATTATTGCCAGAATTTGCAACAACAAACTTATCCACCAACGGTAGTAGCGAATATAGAATTTTTAAAAAATTAATTGGAGCCGATCTAAATCAATTTAAGTATATAATTATTGTTCATACTAGCCCTTATAGGATTTACATTGAAAATAATCCATTACATCTAAATAGTTTAACACATCAAAATTGTGATTTACTTTATCAAGATGTGAAACATGCCAATTCAACTGAATTTACTCAAAATGTTACATGGTATTTTGAGAATGTTTTTGATTTAGACCAAGCCAACACAATACATAATTTGTTAATAGAAAAAATAGTCAATCTTACTGCTCAACATCAAGTATTACATCTAAGTTTCTTTGAGGATGAAAAAAACAAAAATATAACCAATTTAAATTCTATATGGAAACAACATCCTGGAGCAATTAATCACTTAGACAATATCGGCAATGAAAAAGTAGCAAATTTTATTAAAACATCGTATAATATTACAAAGGAATCTTAATGAGAAAACTATTTTATTGCGGGTTGGAGTCGTATGAAGCACGGTATACTCTACAATTAACCGAATGGAATGTTCGCGTATTTGAGCGGCGTGGTATTAACTATGTTGTCGTTCCAGGTAACACTATTGATAATACGCAGAGTATCAGCGTAGGCCAAGTATTAGACGCACACGGTCGTAGTTATTTTAGTATGAGCCAAATGATGAATTTGGTTCAAATGATGCGTAATGGGGAGATTACAAGTGAAGATGTTATCTACTTTGAAGACATGTTTCAGCCAGGCATTGAGTCTTTACCATACATTCTCGATCAAGTTCCTGCTAATCAGCGTCCTCGTATTTTTGTTCGTTGCCTTGCTCAGAGTATTGACCCGGACGACTTTGTTCATGTGTGGGGCATGGCGAAATGGATGGACTTGTATGAAAAAATGGTCAATGAATTTGTTAGCGGTGTCTTAGCGACTAACGAAGAAATGGTAGCTCATATGCGTATTGCTGGTTGGTCGGCTCCAATTTACAATATCAGTGGACTAGCGTTTAGCAAACAAGAAGTTCTAGAGCGTATAGGTGGCTCGCAAAATATTCGACCGTTTGATCAACGCCGAATGCGTGTGGGCGTTGCCGCTAGATTTGATCAAGAGAAGCAACCGGGTTTCTTTATGGACCTAGTTGAAATGTATCACTCACAAGGACGCCATAAGGACATCGAATTTGCTATCTTCCAAGGTGGCCCGTTGCGTAGCAATAACTTCGAATATGTTACTCGAGCAAGAGTATTGCAGAGTGAGGGCAAACTTACAATTTACGAGAACCTAAAGAAAAATGATTATTACAATTTGCTTAACGATAGTCGTGTGTTATTTAATTGTGCTTTACAGGACTGGGTATCTAACACGGTCTCAGAAGCTGACACTCTTGGTTGCAATGTGCTGTATCCTGCTTATCGTAGTTTTCCTGAGACTTTTGCCGACGATCCAAACAGGCTTTATATTCCTTGGTCAATAGACGACGCTTACCATAAGTTAGAAAACTTGTTAGATAACCTGCATTACAACACAGGATTGATTAGTGACTGGACCGATGGCACTGTAGATCGCATTGTAGATATCCTGGAAGGCTCTGGCGAATCTTGGAATCGTGCAGGCAATCGTTATAGAGATCATGTAAGTGAACCCAAATATCAATTAAAGAAAATTGAAAAATGATTCAAAATTTATTTTCTATTGATATTTATAATACAACATTTGAAGATTTTGATTTACTTAAAAAATTATCTAGTCCAGCTTATTTAGATACATTTAATTTGGGAAAGCATCGAGATGATTATGATACACCAAAAGGAAATAGTAAAAGTGGGTTGTATTCATGGCATAAAATTAAAGATGCAGAAAAAGTTCATCTCAGACCAGAATTTAGTCCAATAAAAAAATTTATTGAACATCACGCTAAAATTTATTGGGACTATTTAGGATATTATAAAGAAATCTCTCCTAAAATTTATCAATCGTGGGTTAATTTGATTACCCCAGGCGAAGATGGCAATATTCACAATCATGGTCTTACTCCATTGGCTGGAGTATTATACTTGTCAGCCATCCCTGACCAGGGTAATATTGTATTCGAAAACCCAATGAATCTAATTTTATCTTGCTTGCCTAATCTAAATGATTCATCCCAACTTCATAAACAGATTCCGTCAACCACAGGAACTTTATTATTATTTCCGGGTTATCTAAAACATTTTATATTATCAAATAATACCAATTCGGACAGAGTTAGTTATGCTGTCAATTTAAACAGAGATGGAATTTTTATTAACAAAAATTTCTTACAGGAGAGTAAATGAAAGTAATGGTAACAGGAGCCGCTGGATATATTGGCGGTGAAACTGTATTAAAGTTAGTAGATGCTGGTCACGAAGTTCTAGGAATTGATCTAGTTAAACCAGCCGAATATCTAGAACAATTGCCCAACACTTGGTGGAGTGTAAACGATTTTGCTAGTGAAGTTGGACTGGCTACCATTGGTATGTTCGAACCTGAGGCCATTGTTCATTGTGCTGGTACTAGTCTTGTTGGTCCTAGCATGAAGAATCCTAGACTGTACTACGACAATAATTTTGTAAAGACCAAACGATTGTTGGATTTTTTAATTGATTCTCAGCGTACCAACATTAGATTTATCTTTAGTTCAAGTGCTGCAACCTACGGCGATCCAATTATAACTCCTGTGCAAGAAATAGATCCTACAGAACCTATTAGCCCGTACGGCCAAAGTAAGTTAATGATTGATTGGATGCTAAAAAGTTATCAGCAGGCGTATGGCATTGATTTTGTATCGTTTCGTTATTTCAATGCCTGTGGTGCTGATAGTCGAGCTCGGCATGGACAACCTGCAGGTGCTACACACATTATTGCTCGTGTATTAGAGTCAGTTAAAAATAAACAAGATTTTACGCTTTATGGTACTGATTATTCCACTCCAGATGGTACTTGTGTACGAGATTATATTCATGTAGAGGATTTGGCTACAGCGCATGTTATTGCTATAGATCGATCTGTTCCTAGTGATATTTACAATCTTGGAACAAACACTGGTCATAGTAATCTTGAAATTATTCAGACCGCCGCACAGGTTACCGGCATCGATATCCCTGTGTTACACGGATCAAAGCGCAATGGCGATCCTGCTGTGCTTACTGCCGATGCTGGTAAGTTTATGGGTGTAAGTAGTTGGCGACCACAATTTGATCTAAAAAATATGATCGCTCATGCATGGGCTTGGTATAATCGATGAGTTTTAAAGCTCTATTTGATTTTGAAGCGGCTTTAGCCAAATACACCGGTGCACCTTATTGTGTTTTAACCGACGGTTGTACACATGCTCTTGAACTTTGTTTAAGATATGAAAAACCTAAAGTTGTTGTATTACCAAAGTACACTTATTTAAGTGTACCTATGTTATTACACAATTTAAAAATTCCGTATACTTTTGTTGAGAAGGACGATATCATTGAATATCGCCATCCAAATTCATGGAGGGGTGAATATAAAATTGAGTTGACAAATATTTGGGATAGTGCTCGTAGGCTAAGACCTAAAATGTATATGGCTGGACAATTTCAATGTCTTAGCTTTGGCTGGGGTAAACCGATACAACTAGGACGAGTAGGAGCTATATTAACTGATAGTTGGCATGCTTATCAAACTTTTAGTCGGCAACGAAGCGATGGCAGAGATTTGCATGTGGCACCGTGGCATGTAGAAACAAATTATAGTCCCGGATTTCATTACTGTCCTACCCTAGAACTTTGCGAAAAGGGATTAGAGCTATTAGTTGCCTATGAGCCCAAAGAAGAATTAGGTTGGGAAAGTTATCCTGATTGCAGTAAAATAAAAATTATTTCTTGACTTCAACCTAAATAACCTTTATAATAGCAACAAGACTGGTCATCCTCGACCTTAATAACTCGGAGAATAGAATTGACAACATTTACATCAGAAGATCGCAATAATGCTAGTAAACTAGTAGAAGAAGCACCATATCATCCAGGATATGAAGATGCGGCAATGAATATGAGCGACAAAGGTTACGAAGAAAAGAACCTAGCCGATGCCATTCGTTTTAAAATGCGTCGTGATAATAAACGCTTTTGGGCTGGTGACAATATCAGTGAATATGTGAGCGAAGATGACAAGGCGATCCTGATCAACGAGGCCACAGTAGCTTTTGAACAGGTTCTAGATACCTTGCTTATCGATCGCGAGAACGACCCGAACTCTAAAGGTACAGCCAAACGATTGGCCAAGATGTATTACAACGAAATTATGGGAGGTCGATATGATCCAGCACCAGATGCAACAGCTTTTCCAAACGATTCAGAAGACCGCTACGAAGGTATGCTTGTGGTTCGTAGTGAGCTCCGTAGTATGTGTAGCCATCATCACCAGCCTGTCAGTGGCGTTGCTTATATTGGTATTATTGCAGCAAACAAACTTATTGGACTTTCGAAGTATACTAGGATAGCGCAGTGGTGTGCTCGCCGTGGCACACTTCAAGAAGAACTATGTAACGACATCGCAAGAGAAATAGCCAAAGCAACTGACTCAGAGAATATTGGAGTTTACATACAATGCGAACATGGGTGCTGCACCAATAGAGGCATAATGGCACATTCAAGTCTGACACAGACTACCGTGCTCAAAGGTGCATTCTTAACCGATGCTGGAACCAAGAAAGAATTCTTTGACAATATCAAACTACAACAGGAGTTTGCACCTAGATAATGACCCAACGCTATACAAGTGAATTCGATCAATGGTTGCGCAGTTACAAACAACAGCATCCAGAGACCGAGTGGGAACAAAGAGAAGGTCGTGCCTTGCTGTGGGACCGACATCCTGAAGAAGTCGAAAGACCTCGATCTGTTGTAACAAATAGACAAAAGGGCTATGTTTATTACGAGTTAGAACAATATAGCCCAGCTCCACCTGAGAAAAAGAAATGATTGAGCCACTTCGTGATGATCTAATGGTACAGCAACAGTTGCCTGACGGTTTAGAAGGTCGTATCGCAGCTTGGCAACACATGGTGGCAGTGATCATGCTAAATCAAACTGGTCGCAAACCTGTAAAAACAGTGTTCCCTGTCTTCATGCATCATTGGCCTAGCCCGGCTAGATTTGTAAGAGCCCAGGAACAAGAGGTCAAGGATGTAATATGGAGTCTGGGCATGGCGAATGTGCGCTATAGAAGATTGGTTGAAATGAGCTATGACTTTGGGGGTTGGAACGGCGAGGATGCTACCAAGTTATATGGTATTGGCAAATATGGTAGTGACAGTTACGAGATCTTTTTCAAACAGAACTATACAGTAGAACCCACTGATAAAGAACTTAAACGATATTTAGAAGAGGAAATTTTCGTATGAACAACATAAGCATTCTGGCCAATCAAGCGATTGAACGAGCTAAAAATCTACAGGAGTTTACTGTGTTCCGTGACATGGCGGATATTGTGTTCTGCGGTAGCCCAATCCCTTATACACTCAACCATGTTATGGGCCAGCAAGTAGAAATTACTGTTCCAGCCATCAGCCAAGACGAGGCTGAACAACGGGTGGACGATTGGTTACAAGGTCAACGAGACTAAAATTTTGTTGTAAAAAAGCCACATCCGGCTGTTTGACTCCAAATGGCGGGTCTGCTATAATAGCTGTATGATCAACTATTATTGGTGCAGGCCATGAAGAAAAAAGTAGTTCTTAGACGCAGTGCAATGGCTGTAGCCGTTTCCACTGTGTTTTTCTTGACCGCATGTGGAGGTGGAGGTGGCAGTGGCGGTGGATATGTTAAACCCGATGCACCGGGTAAAATTAGTTCAGCAGTTCCGTTTGCTACTCCAACTAACATAGGAACTATCAATCCTCTTGTTGGTGCCATTCCTGGCACGGTTTATGCTATTACACAAAATTATACTGCAGATCTAACTGGATCTGGTGCAGAAAATGTCATTGTTGCTGGAGCAGAAAGTTCAGGAGTGGCTGTTAATGGCTCTAACTGGAAGAATAACGCCATCCAAGTATTTGGGTGGAGCGATAGTCAGTTGGTTAACCAAACCAATCAATGGTTTTCAGGTACCGATAATATAATCAACGGCACCAACAATATACAGTTTGGTAATTTTAATGGGTCGGGTCGAAAAAGCATGTATGTCGGTCCATTTACTGATGGAAATACTTTAAATACACAAGCTGAGATTTTTGTAAACAATGGTAATTCGTTTACTAGATATAATCTTGCTCTTCCATACAATCTAAGCTCATCCGGTAGCACTACTTTTCAATACAACGGCGTGGACAACATTGTTGCTCTAGATTATGGCCCTAACACCACTTTTTTCTTTGGCAGTAACACTAATAATTTTCGTGCCGTTAGTGTAAACAATATGAACAATGCTGGTAGTGCTATTGCCGCAGGAGACTTTCTGGGCAACGGAACTACTACCTTTGTAATTACTGACGACAATAACAGTACAGGAGCCAACAAATATTCAACGAGATTATATAACTGGAACTTAAATCCTACCACTGGCGCAGTTACTATGAATATGATTGGCGTACTACCCATGCCAATATTAGAAACTAGTCAGTTTGATCAATACTTAAATGCATATCCCAATGTCAGTGGCGGACAGTTGCGCAGTAACCAAATTGGTATTGTTACTTACGACTTTGATGAGTCTGGAAAACCGAGTCTTGTTATCCTCGGTATGCCTAGCAATCTCGATGCTCCTATACATTCTGCGGTGCAATTCTTAAAAAATAATGGAACTGGCACATTTACTGATGTAACTAATTCTGTATTAACCGGTTACGATTATACCAAGGCCGCATATAATATGACTGTAATGGACTTATTAAATAACGGTTTACCGGATATTATTGTGTCTGGTACAGGTGGCGCACAGATACTCATGCAAGTATCTAAAGGAAAATATGTAGCTAGTTTTGCCAATGTAATTTCAGACTTTCAAAATCAAGTTACAGGTTTGCAATCTGGCGCTGGCACAGGTAATGTAATTAACTTTGTCAAGGGGCCCGGTGGACAGTTATACTTATTAGATGCTATTGATACCCAATCAGGTGGTACACAAAAAACTTTGTATCTAAGCGCATTAGGTAATAGTGGTAGCGCATTAAATGCCACACAAACAATTACATCCATTAAACAGTTATGGCCCTGGATGACTGATGCTAGTGCCAATGCAGTCTTGGCTGCAACTGGTAAAACTTGGTTTGGTGCAACTATTATTGATGACTCTGCGGTTTTTTCACCGTATGGGGAATTAAGTGTTACTACGGCCAAAGGACTTGCTCCGATACAAGGTTATCTAGCTGGTGTACAACTTGGTAATACCGATTCGCAGGTCACTGCTATGGATTCATTGGGTAGAAGTTTTTCAATAAATTTAGCCGGCATGCGTAATACAACATACTCAAATAGTTTTAACATGGACAGTGAGCATATTGATCAGTACGACTTGACCAGTCATACTGAATATTTAATCAACGGTGCAGTTAATACTATCGACGGTCTTAGAATTGGTAGCGAAGGCAGGAATGCTGGTAACACATGGACTGGTCGTGATGAAGGCCCGGGCTTGCTAAACAAACCTACACAATATACTGTTGGTATGCCTGCCTACTGGCGTAGTCTCAATGGACGATGGACTACTGGTGCTCAATACACCACTCTTAATTACAATCCTTGGTTAGCATTTGGTGGCGCATGGGGACAGGTTACACAAACGGGTAACTTAGATCATGCTATACGCTACACACACGAGTCTGGATTTACCGCAGTAGCTGGTACAACTTATACTACAACTACTATGACGCCAGGTCTGGTCACCAACGTGGCGCCAATCGCCGGAGCCTGGGGCGAAGCTGGTTATCGTTTAGGTAGTTTTGGAGTGTACGCTGGAGTTAAACCCATATTATTTTCGGGGTCGGTTACGGCCAACTTGCCTACTAGCGTAGACAACGCAGGTAATATTGTTTACAGCAGAAAAAATCTAGCTATACAAAATCAAACTACCGGATATGCTCGAGCATTATGGAGTACGGATATCCAAAAAAATGTTAGTTATCGCGTAAGTGGAACTGCTATGACGAACGGACAATATCGTCTAATGAATGAATTTAGAATATTCTTTTAACCAACTATACCCCTAATAAATAGATCCTACTAGGAAAGAATTAATATGACCCAAGAACGCACCTTTACACTTATTTTAAATAACGATCAACAAATCACTTTAAAATTTAGTTCTATCGAGGCCACTGGAGATCGACTTTGGCAAATGTTTGCTACTACCGAATCGTTAGATACTGTAGAGCAAATCATTAGTATGGTACCAACATCAATAGTAAATCCAAACCCTATTGATAAATCGAGTAACAACCCTGAAACAAAAGCAACACCCAAAAAGAAAAAGTAATCTCAGAAACCTTAATTGAAAACCATATTAAATACTTGTAAATATGCATAACAACTAGTATCACAGCGGCCTTTCGGCGTCATCCCGCTTTACAAATTCTGCCGCCTATGCTATAATCTAACATAGGAGAAATCAATGGCAAACCAACCAAGACAGTACAAGTACACAAGTACAAAAGAGTATCACGATGCATTTCCCTGCGCTTATCGTCAGTGGAGAGCTGACAGTCACTGTAACTTAATTCATGGCTATTCATTTAGTATGAAGTTTTATTTTGGTACAGATGATTTGGATGTGCGTAACTGGGCCGCCGACTACGGTGGACTCAAAGAACTTAAAGGTATCCTTGAAAGTCAATTTGATCATACCTTACTAGTAGCAGAAGATGATCCTGAACTTGAAACATACAAGTTGCTACAAGAAAAGAATCTTGCTAAACTAACTATCCTACCTAAACTAGGTTGCGAAGGACTGGCAGATCAATTGTACCGGTATGTTAACGGTGTTTATATTCCAGACATGTGGGGTCAAACAGAAGCAGATCGATTATGGTGCTATCGTGTAGAAGTTCGTGAAACACAAAGTAACATGGCCTTCCGTGAAGGACATCGTGAGTGGAACGAGGACCTGTTTGCATGATGAGCGCCGAAACAATTCAAAAACACGGAATTGAAAAAAAGCGTATTGCAATAATCAATGAAATATTAGATCTGCTTCAAGAAGAATGCGGCGAGGTAGTTCAAATGGTTAGTAAGTGTCGTCGCTTTGGCTTGGAAGAGAAGCGTGAAGATTTAGTAAAAGAAATAGGCGATGTAAGTCTGCTTGTCGAGTTGCTACACGCCTATCAACTTTTTACCGAGTCGGAGCTAAATCAAGCTAAATTAAACAAAGCCACAAAATTAGCCAAGTGGTCTACTGTTTACGATTAAGGAACCCATGAGTACACATGATTATAAAATAGCAGTTCTACTACCGACTCGAGGTAGGTCCGATGCATTAGAGCGTAGTGTTAAAAGTTTATTCGACCTAGCCGACAACCCTGATTCAATACAACTTATGTTAGGGTTTGATGACGACGACTCCGAAGGAGTGGAAGCGTTTCAAGAATTATTACAGCCTTGGTTAGATGATCAAGGCATTAACTATACTGCTATGAGTTTTGAACCATTGGGCTATACTCGGTTAAACGAATATGTAAACAAGCTCGCATTAGAATCTGATTCGGACTGGTTAGTTTTTTGGAATGACGATGCTTACATGGAAACTCAAGGCTGGGACACTACAATTACTAGTCATACTGGTGAATTTAAATTATTAGCATTTCATACCCATAACGATCATCCTTATAGTATCTTCCCAATTGCTCCTCGAGTTTGGTTAGATCATATGGGGTATTTAAGCCCGCATCAAATTTCAGACGCTTGGTTAAGTCAACAGGCTTATATGTTGGATATCTGGGAGCGCATTCCTGTTAATGTGGTGCACGATCGTCATGACTTAACCGGTAACAATGGTGACGATACTTTTCATAAAAGAATCATGTATGAAGGTAATCCCGGTAGTTCCAATGACTTCCATCATGTTAGTTGGAACAAACGCAGATTAGACGAAACGGATAAAATCTCACAGTATATGAAATCCATTGAGTTAGATACTAGCTGGTGGGATAATGTTAAATTAGGCAAGCAAGATCCGTGGGAAAAATTAAGAGAAAACGATCCTAATAAACAAATGGTACAATTTAATATACCTCGGAAAATATGATAGAAACCTTAGAAGATAAAATTAAACGCTACTGGAACAACCAGCCTTGTAATGTTCGCCATGGTCAAAGTGAGCCTGGAGGTTTGGAATTTTTCCAAGAAGTGTCGGCTCGCCGCTATCGTGTCGAAGCACATATTCCTGAATTTGCTGGATTTCATTTATGGCAAGGTAAACGGGTGTTAGAAATTGGTCCAGGTATTGGGAGCGACGCTGCAGAATTTGCTCGTAATGGTGCAGAATACTATGCTATCGACTATAGTGAAGAAAGTGTCAAACTAGCACAAAAACGATTTGAAGTTGAAGGACTTGAAGGTGTTTTCCGTTGCGGAGATGCCAGCGATGCTATTATGTATGCCGATCTTCCTAAATTTGATCTAGTCTATAGTTATGGAGTAATTCACCACTTCCCTGCTATTGATCGTATTATAGATAATGTACACAATGCACTAGCCGACGGTGGCGAATTTCGATTTATGGTTTACGCCAAAAACTCATGGAAACAGGCCATGATTAATAAAGGTCTAGATCAATACGAGGCGCAAGCTGGATGCCCATATGCTAAAAGCTACACAAAAGATGATATCTATACTCTATTAGGCGATCAATTTGAAATATTGAGGTTGCGTCAAGACCACTGTTTCATGTATAATGTAGACAAGTATAAGCAAGGCGAATATGAATTAGAGCCTTGGTTTGCGGCCATGCCCGAGGCTATGCAAGAAGCCGTTAAAGAATATTTGGGTTGGCATTTACTTGTTAAAGCGAAGCGGCGTTGAAAAAAATATACTATACTTGGCAGGATGTAGAAAAACAAACACAAGAAATCCTGCGGCAAATACAATTAGACGAGTGGTGTCCTGACTATGTAGTAGGACTCGCCCGAGGTGGGCTGACACCAGCCAATTTGATCAGTCAATACTTAGAAGTGCCGATGGAATGTCTTAAGGTAAGCCTGCGTGATGATCGTAGTCAACCCGAAAGCAACCTATGGATGGCCGAAGATGCATTTGGCGAAGGACAAGAAGTTGCTAAGAATATTCTTATTGTTGACGATATTAATGATAGTGGTGCTACACTAAACTGGATTAAACAAGATTGGCAATCAAGTTGTTTCCCTAACGACCCTCATTGGGCGTTTGTTTGGAGCAATAATGTCCGTGTAGCTGTGTTAGTTGATAATGAAGCAAGTAAAAGTGAGATTTCAGTTAGTTATTCAGCTGTTGACCTAAATAAAGCCGAAGAGGATTCATGGATTGTGTTCCCTTGGGAAGATTGGTGGAAATAAATGATGACAGATAAAGCCATTGCACGTATGGCCCGTGAAAAAAAGCGCACTCGCAGGGTTAACGAAATATTAGATCTACTTCAAGAAGAGTGCGGTGAAGTAGTACAGATAGTTAGCAAGTGCCGTAGATTTGGTTTAGAAGAAAAGCGTGAGAATCTAGTCCAAGAAATAGCAGATGTGGCATTATTGATCGAACTGCTCAAGGCAAATGAATTATTCACAGAACAAGAATTACATACAGCACAATTAGCAAAGGCACAAAAATTAACTAAATGGTCAAGGATATATGAAGATTAAAAAAATGTCAAAGAAAAAAGTTGATGTTAGCTTTTTAGATCCAGTAACGTTTGAAGTGATATGTACGTTTAATCAATGTGTAGACAAATTTACCATTGAGGGGTCGGAAGTATTAGAAAAGCAACCTAAATGGGCAGGTGGAGAGGTTATATTACACGAAATGTTTTATCACGAATGCAACGAGTGTGGTAGGCGTGTATTTGCTAAAGGTGATAGAACTAAAGCATATCATAGCTATTTGTCCGGTGTAATGCAGAAATCTGCAAATAATAATTTAATTAATCCCGAAGACCCAACTCAATAAAAATTAAATGCGTAGGGTTTAAAACCTACGCATAAATAAGTGTATGAAACATCACTTAATGATTAAAAAATGTATGACTACTGGGCTACAATACCTATGCAAAACAAGTAGTACAGTTAAAGATCCATATATCTACCAAGGTTCTGGCGTTCGTTGGTTAAACCATATTCGAAAACATAAATCAAGAATAATAACCTGTATTATAGGAACTTATAATACTAAAGAAGAATTAGTACAAGCAGGTATATATTACTCCAATTTATATAATGTAGTTAACGATACAAATTGGGCTAACCTTACTGAGGAAAAAGGTGATGGTGGATTAATTGGTACTGGGCAACTTGGGAAGAATTGGAAAATTAAAGATACAAGTAATATGAAAAAGGCAAAAACACAGACCGAAGCAAGGTTAGAAGTTTACAGAAAATCATCCGGTAAAAATAATTATCAGTTTAAAGGCATGATTAAAACCCCTTGGGGAATTTTTGAAACGGCAGAGCAAGCGTGTGAAACTGCCAAACTTGTTAGACAAAATGGAGATTATGCCATAAGTGATCGGGCAACTCTTAAAAAGTATTTACAAAACTTAGATATTATGTTAAACTTAGAGGGTAGAAGAACACCAAAAGAATGGCGTGGCAAAACACCAAGAGAGTTAGGATTTGATATGTTAAAGGACAATAATGGCAAAGATTAAAGTAAGTGAATTGTTTTATTCACTTCAGGGAGAAGGAAGATTTGTTGGCGTGCCATCAGTTTTTCTGCGGACGTATGGTTGCAATTTTACGTGTAGTTCATTTGGTTGCAAGCCAGGAGAAAAGAGCACAGGTGCAGATGACGTAGCAGAAGTTGTTCATATGTACAATAACTTCTTAGAACTACCATTGGTAGAAACAGGCTGTGATAGTTATGCTAGCTGGCACCCTGCATTTAAACATTTAAGCCCCACATTAACTACAGAAACACTTGTAGATAAAATGTTAGCATTAACTCCTAACAATCAATGGGCTCAGAACAATGGTAACGATGTACATTTAGTTATTACAGGCGGTGAGCCATTGTTAGGTTGGCAGAGAGCTTACGCAGAGTTACTAAGTCATCCACGTATGGCAGACTTAAAGAATATTACATTTGAAACCAATGGCACTCAGCATTTGCAAATAGGATTTTGCGATTATTTGCTTGAATGGGCCGATGCTGTACCCGGTCGTGAAGTTACATTTAGCGTTAGTGCTAAGTTAAGTGCTAGTGGTGAGTCTTGGGCGGATGCTATTAAGCCAGAAATTGTGCAGAGCTATCAAATATACGGTCATACCTATCTTAAGTTTGTTGTTGAAACAGTAGAACATGTCAATGAAGCTGTTACGGCTGTTAATGCATTTAGAGATGGTGGGTTTAAGGGCAGTGTATACTTGATGCCACAAGGTGGTGTCGTACAACCATACGAAGCAAACAAAGTGAATATTGCTAATATCTGTTGTGAACGTGGGTGGAACTATAGCCCACGACTTCATGTAGACTTATGGGGAAATGGTTGGGGCAAATGATCGAATCACATAAACGAACTATCGCTAGAAGCATTACATACAGACTTAGTGCATGGTTGCTAACTATTCTACTAAGTTATCTATATACAGGAAATTTAGCAGAGTCGACTGGCTTTAGTACATTCTTACATATCATCTTATCACTGGATTACTATATACACGAACGCATTTGGCTTAAAATCAAATGGGGCAAATGAAAGTAAGGTACGGAATGTTCCCACAAGGATTATACAATATAAATCATATGCCAATACCAGAACACATTGGACCTGATCGCTACGATCACAAGAGATTCCTGGCTTGTGCCGAGACTAAACTTACATGGTCTTTATGGCCACGCCGTTGTCATGTTAGTGGTCGATGGTTGTGGTTCAGCCAGGCCTATCGTGCCATGTATGTTATCACTGGCCCTGGCGATCCTGCTATATGGACTCGTTGGTATAGTCGTGGAGAGATGTTAATATTAAAATTAAAAGGATATTAAATGACGTTGCAAGATCAGATTACGGTATGGATCAAAGATTATGCCACACAGGCCGGAATGACATCGTTGGTGGTAGGCATCAGTGGTGGTATTGATAGTGCTGTGGTCAGCGCACTCTGCGCCCGCACAGGATTAAATGTTATTGCTGTTTCTATGCCTATTCGCCAGCGTCCTGATCTACACGATCTAAGTATGCGCCACGGTGTTTGGTTAGCCAAAAACTTTAACAATGTTCGTCACGAAATTATTGATTTAACTACAATCTTTGATGGGTTTGAAAATACACTTGCAAGATGGAATTCAAATCAATATATCTATACTAGCGAATTAGGACTAGCAAATAGTCGTAGTCGGTTGCGTATGGTCACACTATATCAAATTGCTCAAAGCAGTCAAGGTATCGTAGTCGGCACAGGTAATAAAGTAGAAGATTTTGGTGTAGGATTTTATACCAAGTATGGTGACGGTGGCGTGGACATTAGTCCCATTGCCGACTGCTACAAAACAGAAGTTTGGCAAATGGGTCGTGAATTAGGTATCTTACAAGATATTATTGATGCACCACCTACTGATGGTTTATGGGATGATGGACGCACAGATCAAGATCAACTAGGCGGACTTAGCTATGCTGATCTTGAACTGGCTATGCAACAAGATTTAGGAGAAGTACCAGTTGCTGATACTACACAACAACACAATCTTAACAGTTATCGTGATATCCGTGCCCGCAGTCTACACAAAATAAATCCGATTCCGGTATTTAAAAAGTAATAAAAATTTATGGACGGCGGCTAAACATCGATAAATTATAGTACGCAAATATGCGTATATTATCTCAGGGACTAACATGGAAAAAATAGGATTTATTGGCATTGGTAAACTCGGTCTTGATTGTGCCGAGGTTATGGCAGAAAAACACGAAGTGCGTGGCTACGACATTTATCCACGCACCAGCAACACTGTACAAGTATGCGGCATTGAAGAATTGGTTAACAAAAGCGATTGGATTTTTATTGCTGTACCGACTCCACATACCGAAGGTTACGATGGTTCGGTTCCATCTAGTCACATGGAACCACGAGACTTTGGTCATGACGCTGTCATTGATGCTATTAACAATGTCAACAAGTATGCTAAATCTAGTAAAAAGATTGTGTTGATTAGTACTGTACTACCAGGTACCACACGCCGTAAATTTATTACCTTGCTAGATCCTAAACATCAATTCCTATACAATCCATATTTAATTGCCATGGGTTCAGTTAAATGGGACATGGCCAATCCAGAAATGGTTATCATTGGTACCGAAGACGGTAGTTTAACCGGAGTTGCCGGCGAGTTAATTGACTTGTACAAGACCATTATGAATAACGATCCGCGTTACGAAGTCGGTACTTGGGATGAATGTGAATCTATTAAGATTTTTTATAACACATTTATTTCTGCTAAAGTCGGTCTAGTAAATATGATTCAAGACTTTGCTCTGCGCATCGGGCATATCAATGTTGATGTGGTTACCAATGCTCTTGCTAGAAGTACTATGCGTATCATGGGTCCTAAGTATATGACAGCAGGTATGGGCGATGCTGGCGCTTGCCATCCTAGAGATAATATTGCTCTTCGTTGGTTGGCTCAAGAGTACAATATCGGTTACGACTTGTTTGATACAGTTATGCATGCCCGTGAAATTCAAGCAAAAAATCTAGCACTTTTTTTAGTCAACCAGGCCAAAGAAAAAAACTTACCTATTGTTATTCACGGCAAGGCCTATAAACCCGATGTTGAATACTGTATTGGTAGTTATAGCACCTTGGTTGGTTTCTATGTCAAAGAAGCTGGTATGCCAGTGGTGTATGTAGATCCACTTGCTGATGATCCTGCTGAAGTGGTCGCCGCAGTTAATGGGCCAGCAGTATTTTTATGGGCACACAATCGCAAAATCACTTATGAGTATACCGGTGATCAAAAGGATACCCAGCCCTACTGCTCAATCGCCGCAGGCAGTATCATTGTAGACCCATGGCGCAAGTTGACCAGTATCGATGATATCACCGTTATTCACTACGGCAATACAAGAGATTAATATGAAATTCCTTGATCGTTTTAAAAAGAAAAAACCAGAAGTTAAAGCAGAACCAAAATCAAAAAAAGTTGTGGAGAAGACTGAAAAAGAGCTAGCCACAGAAAAAGGCGAAGCGTATGTTAATATTCTAAGCATGGATGTTGATCCTGAAAATATCAGTGCTGGTGCATTTGAACTAGACTGGAACGAAAAGTTCATAGCCGACCTGGTACGCCACGGTTACATGATGAATAAAAATGATACCGATGCTGACATTGTAGATCGTTGGTTTACTGCTGTGTGTCGTAATGTAGTATTAGAAACTTGGGAACAAGAGCAGGCCATGAATCCCGAACGCGACCGTGTAATCAAGTCAAGAAACCTAGGCGATGGACTCAGCGAAGTATCATGATTTTAGAAAAAGATCATGACAGAGTTGCCAAGTGGGATAAGGAAAACAACTGTTGGGATATCAGTGATCAAACTTTGTATCGCTGGGTTGACTCAAAGAAAAAACCCGTATCCGACTGGTATAGAGATTTAACAGATGCACTTAATTTTATAATACAACATGATATTTAATCACATACGCAAACTCAAAGACGATGGCAAGAAGATTGGAATAACATTTAGCACGTTTGACCTCATGCACGCCGGACATATTGCCATGCTAGCCGAAGCAAAGAATCATTGCGATTATTTAATTGCCGGTTTACAGACTGATCCCACTATTGATCGTGCAGATACTAAAAACAAACCAGTTCAAAGTGTAGTTGAGCGGCAGATACAGTTAGCCGCTTGTCGTTATGTAGACGAAGTTGTTGTCTACCAAACTGAACAAGACCTAGTTGACTTGCTGTTAATATTACCAATTGATATTCGTGTACTCGGAGTTGAATATGCACTTACAGAATTTTCAGGCAAACACGAAGGTATGATGCGTGGTATTGAGTGTATCTTTAATCGACGCGATCATTCATTCTCCAGTTCAGGCTTGCGTAGCCGTGTAGTAGAGGCTGAGACTGTTAAACTACTTGGCAAAAAATGATTTTGTATGTAAATGGCGATAGTCATACTGCGGCCGCCGAAGCGGTCAACAACTATGGATTTGCCGGTGATGATCCTGAGCTAGTGCACCTGGGACGATTACCACACCCTGAAAATTTACAAGTTAGTTGGGGGAATTTATTAAGACAGGCACTAAACGCTGGATTTCTTTGTGATGCAGAAAGTGCTGCCTGTAATACAAGGATTTTGCGTACAACAAGAGAGTGGTTATCTAAGAATCCAAACTCAGAAAAGCTAGTTGTTATACAGTGGTCAACTTGGGAACGCGAGGAATGGTTATATGATGGTGTTTACTATCAAGTCAACGGTAGTGGTATTGACCATGTTCCACCTGAAGCCCAAGAACGATATCGTAACTATATAATCGGTCTTGATTGGCATCAAAAGACCAAAGAAGCCCACGAGGATATTTGGATTTTTCATTTAGAGTTATTGGAACAAAATATACCACATGTATTTTTTAATGGTAACAATGACTTTAGTTTAATTGCAGATCAAAAGGACTGGGGACTCAATTACATTGGTCCATATGATCCTGCAAACACTTATAATAATCAAATTCGATCGGCTGGAATAGAAACGGTCAGCCCTAAATCGTGGCATTTTGGACAAGATGGGCATAGTTGGTGGTTTAAATACATACTCAATTACATTATTAAAAACAAATTCATTTGACATTCTATCTAGTATCTGTTATACTTGTAGTATGAAATATGTTCTTATAGACACAGCTAACTTGTTCTTTCGTGCCAGACATGGTGCTTTTCGTGCCAGTGATACCTGGGAAAAAATTGGATTTGCCCTACATATCACACTAATGGCTGCTAATAAAATGGCCCGTAGGTTTGAAGCCGACCATGTAGTATTTGCCTTAGAAGGTCGAAGCTGGCGTAAAGATTTTTATAAACCCTACAAAAATAATCGTGCTGTAGCCCGTGCGGCCTTGACGGAATCTCAGGCAGAAGAAGATAAAATGTTTTGGGAAACCTATGATTCGTTGACTAAATACTTGTCTGAAAGGACCAATTGCTCAGTCATTAGGTGCCCAACAGCAGAAGGCGATGATATTATCGCTAGATGGATTGCTTTACACCCCCAAGATGAACATGTAGTAATTTCCAGCGATACCGACTTTGTGCAGTTACTCGCAGAAAATGTTAAACAATATAATGGTATTACAGACGAATTACACACTATAGAAGGAATCTTTGATGCTAAAGGTAAACCAGTTATTGACAAGAAAAGCAAAGAGCCTAAGACTATTCCTGATCCGGAGTGGCTTCTCTTCGAGAAGTGTATGCGCGGCGACTCAAGTGATAATGTGTTCTCGGCATTCCCTGGCGTTCGGACGAAAGGCACCAAAAACAAAGTCGGCTTACAAGAAGCGTTTTCTGACAAGGATAAAAAAGGTTACAGTTGGAACAACCTTATGTTGCAAAGATGGACCGACCCAGACGATATTGAGCATCGTGTCCTAGACGACTATGAACGCAACAGGACCCTGATTGATCTTACCGCACAGCCGGACGACATCAAAGCTACAGTAGATTCTGCCATTCGCGAGCAAATCAGTCATAAGGATGTTGGACAAGTCGGTGTGCGTTTTATGCAGTTCTGTGGCAAGTACGAATTAAACAAGTGCAGTGAAAGTGCCGATAGTTTTGGCCGTTGGATGAATGAGACATATAAAGGAGTACTAGCATAAACGATCGTACAATTCATTTGTTAGTTATAACCGGTGCGACCTTGTTGGTCATTGCAATGTTTTTGGTGGTGTATAGTATTGGCAACTATTTAGGTATTGATCATGAGGCCCGATACAATTGTAGTATCGCTGAGATTAGTCCGGACTTTAGTACGGCTATGAAAGCAGAATGTAGGAAAAAATTAAAGGAGTCATTGAAATGATTCGGTCTATAGCCATTTTTGGGGATAGTTGGTCAAAAGTAAGTAAAGAAAAAAGTGATAAAAAAGCATCGGTAGATCGGCTAGAAATAATTGGCAACAGAACTTTTGAAAATTTGTTTAAAAATATAGGAATTGCAGTTGACAACTATTCAATACCCGGAGGATCTAATAGAAAAATTAGTGATTTAATGGTTGCACATCAGACAACTCTACAAAATTCTGATCTTGTCATAGTGTTTCAAACTGATCCGCTAAGAGATGTGTTGAATCAAGGAAGTAAAAATTTTGAATTGTTCCCGGGATTAACTTTAAAGAGTCAAGCAAAAACACTTGATCAATTTTCAGAAACATTATGCAAAGAGTTTTACTCGACACTATCCAGGTTAGATCTTCCTATTTTGCTAGTTGGAGGTCTTAGCGAATTGTGTATTGACAGTATTCCATCTGGCTTGGATTTTTTAGAACAATCTTGGTCAGAACTAGTCGACCCAACTTTTGATGATTGTTATTACGAATGGGTCGACCCAACCTTGTATGTACATAATCAACTAAAATTTAGTGCCTCTAGTTTTTTTGAGATAGAAAAAAAAATTTTAATGAAAAATAATTTATGGCAACAATCAGATAAATTTGGATGGTGCCATCCGGGTGATCAAGCATATGATATTATGTTTGAGGTATTGAAGAATAAAATTAAGGAGTAACATATGACATTAATAGCTCTACCAGTAATAGATAAACAATATTGGATTTTAAAAGATAATGATCGCAAGGTTGGCAATGTAGAAGCCTGTGCCGGTGGTTATCAAGTAAAAATCAATGATCAAATTGCACAGTATAAGACTATTAAAATGGTCGAACAACGAGTTCACATTCATTTTGAACCAGCACTTAACAAACAAAAACTTACAACACCTAAAAATTTAGTACATGGATATCCAGTAAGTGGGCGAGTATACAATCCTATGTGGGATATTCAACAACGATTACCAATTTATACTAAAACTAACAAAAGTAAAAGTTGGTTTGCCGCCGGGTGGTATCGAGTAAAGAAAGGCCGTGACTGGCGAATTTTACAAAGTCCAAAATTAATTATGCTACAGAGATATCCGTATCATGGTCCATATTATAACCAGGAGGAAGCAAATAATGGTTAATCCATTTAGAGATCAAGAAAAATTTATGATCGCCAGCGAACAAACTACTACCGATGAAAATCATGCACAATATAAAATGTATCTAGATTTAATCGACGAAGAAGTTCAAGAACTTAAAGATTCTACTACCCCCGCAGACGATCTCGACGCATTGGTTGATATTTTAGTTGTGACCATTGGTGCCATCTATTCTATGGGCGCCAATGCTGAAGGTGCTTGGCAAGAAGTAATGGCCACAAACCTTGCTAAAATTGATCGCGTGACCGGTAAAGTACACAAGCGTGAAGATGGTAAGGTTTTAAAGCCCGTGGGCTGGACGCCGCCTAATCTCAAATCGTATCTACACAGGAATCATCAATGAGCATTTACCTACAAAAGTTTGTTGATCGTGTTAGAGGTTTAGAAGCACGAGGGGCCAAGGATCTTACCATGAGCATGGCCGATGCCAAAGACTTGCATGCCGACATTACTAGATTATTGATTGATTTGGAAACTCTACGTGAAAAGACCATGCTAAAAGATACCGGAGATGGAGTAATCACGGTACAAATGGACGGCGGATCATTCTAAATATTGGTATATTATTATCATAAATAATAGTATCATGAGTCGCCCAAAACCCAATGTATTAGTCGAACTAACTAATAAATCCACTTACAAGACTGAACAGGTATTAGCATCTGAAGGTACCTGGGCAGTTTTCTATGACACTAGCCCTATTAATCTTAAAACATCTAATTTGCTTGTACAATACCCAGGACCTAAATATAAAAAAGTTTCGTTTAGTAATCCGGGCCATGCTATCAACCTAGCAAAAAAATTAAACACACAATTCAAAACAGACAAATTCACTGTAGTCTTGCTCAAGCAAGGCACTCAAGTTTATCCTTGATAGTATGCGTGTCTACGACACCTTTATATTTTACAATGAATTGGATTTACTAGAAATACGATTGCGTGAACTATATGATTATGTAGATGTATTTGTATTATGTGAATCTAATCTCACTTTAACTAATCATTCTAAGCCATATATTTTTGAAGAGAATCGAGAGCGGTTCCGTCCTTGGTTAGACAAAATACGACATATCAAACATATTAGTCAAGCCAATGATAATTATTGGACCAATGCCGATAACCAACGAGATGCCATCATTGAAGGATTAACAGATGCCAACGATCACGATATTGTAATGTACAGTGATGTAGATGAAATCATTCGTCCTGAATCAATTAACTATATACGAACACAAGATCAAGCCACAGTATTTGGATTTCATATGCCGCTGTGTAATTTTAAATTTAATTATCTTCGTTCCGCACCTGTGCCCGGGCCTAATGATATTTGGAGTATGGCTGCCAGAACTAGTTGGATTCAAAAATTTTCTATACAGGCATTGCGTAATCAAAGATCTAGTTTATACAATTTACCAGTCAGCATCAATTATCAAGGCCGTATTGAAGTTTTAACATCAGAACAAGTTGTAACAGTTAAACACGGTGGATGGCATTTTAGTTATCTAGGAGATAATTCTTGGTTAGCCGACAAAGCTCGCAACACAGTACATCAAGAACAAAATACTCCTGAGTTAATTAATAATCTTGATTTTGAAAAAAGTATTGCTGAAAGAAAATCTTGGGATCGAGATGATGATTTTAAATACGAAATTGTTGACATGACTGATTATTTTCCTAAATCATGTTTAAATTATCCTAACTGGATCTTGCCTGATAGTGGTATTGATCCTTATACATTTATGGCTAAACTTTAATCATGCAAGATAAACTTAAACTAACTAAAAAGTTGGTAGAAGAGTTACCTAAAGAAAATCAACTAACTATAGCACACGCCAAAGTCACCTGGTGGTGCAATTTTCGAAACTCTGGTGGCATGCGGTTAACTACTATTGGATATCAAGCATTCTGCGAAGCATTGGACATTATCTCTTATGAATACGAAATCGAAGATCCTACCGAATTTAATCAGAAAATGATTTTAGATCTAGATCGAAAAATGCAAACACCTTATTATATACATACGGTTAAAAAAATACCAAAAAAGGTTATATTTTTTGGTAGCAAAGAAATGCTTATGATTAAATTATACGGTAATCTCAAGAAGTTTCTTGACAACTACAAACCTTAGTGCTATACTATAAAATTAGGCCCGGTAGCTTAAATAGAAAAGCGTCGAACTCATAATTCGGGGAGTGTGGGTGCAAGTCCTACCCGGACCACCAAATAAGGTAAATACTAGACAGTGGAACAGCAAAAGAACCCCGTTGAGCAGTATTACTATTCTGAACGAGAATGGAACAGATTAGGTTGTGGTCCATTACCCGAAGAGCGCGATCGTTCTAAGTTGGTAGATGCCCACGCAAGAGGTAATCCAAAGGTTGACAATAATATAATAAAAGGGTATAATTAACAATCATGACATGGTTAGCAATTTTTATTCTTGTTGCGTTTTCAATGTATTTGTTAATAGAGTTAAAGCACTGGCTTAAAAATGATCAGTAGTTAAATTTTAAAAGGAAGTAAAGTATTATGGCATTTGGTAAAGTAAAATGGTTTAATGATGCAAAAGGATTTGGATTTATTACACCTGATGGAGGCGGCGAAGATTTATTTGCACACTTTTCAGCAATCGGTGGAAGTGGATTTAAAACACTCAAAGAGAATCAAGCAGTAACATTTGATATTGTACAAGGCCCAAAAGGCAAGCAAGCATCAAACATTGTACCAGCGTAAGCGGTACTAAAAGAATTGTTGTAACTCCTTCAAATTGAAGGCGCTGTGGACCCGGGGGCAGAGCCCGGCATCTCCACCATAAGCATATTGCATAAAACCGGCTCACTCATGCGAGCGCAGGCAACCCAGTATGCTTCTGATGGGGATGAAACAGTTTCGACATGGTGAGCTAGAAGAGAAGGCAACACGGCAAAGCTAAAGCCGTAGGATTGAGACTACTCGGTCGAAGAAGCAACACTCGTAAATGCAAAAGCATCTACAGGCGAAGTAACTGTTTCAGGCAAGAGCGTTAAGTTCTCTGCTCGTACAGCAAAAGCCGAATCTTTCGCAGTTTAATCACCGCGATTGCGGAGTTATCCGTAGAAACAGAAAATAACAGATAGGGGCTTCGGCCCCTATTCTTTTGACAATAGTCGCCTTTTTAATTACTTTTTCTTTTTAGCTGGTGCTTCTGGAACAGGAGTTCCTTCTACTTTTTTGTGTGTTTTAATAATTTTACACACTTCTTTTTTGGTTTTACTATCGGTGTGACATACTTTCTGCATAACTGCTTCTGCATAAGCATATTGATGGGTTACAATACCAAATATTACAATACTCACTGCGATTAATATTAATTTCATTTTATTTTATTTTCCTTTATAATGCTGGGAAGCTCTGCGCTGGCCCACTTGGTTTACCACTTGCCGCTGGCGGTGGTGTGGTTGTCAGCGTTGGTGGTGCGCCAAATGCTGGTGCTGGCGTAGATCCAAATGCCGGAGCCGGTGTGCTACCAAATGCTGGAGCCGGTGTGCTACCAAATGCTGGTGCTGGACTTCCAAATCCTCCTGTTGAAGGTGTGCCAAATGTTGACCCACTGCCCATTGACTGCGATCCATTGTTAAATCCGCCATTGTTACTTCCTCCAAAACCGCTACCCATGCTGTTGCTCATTGGTGGCTGATAGCCACCAGAATTCATACCACCTTGCATGTTGTTATTCATGCCTATACCGCCTGGTGGTTGATATGTAGTGCCCATTGGCTGACCGTTAGCACCTGTCATGCCTTGTAAGCCACCGTTATTGGCACCATTAAGTTTTTCTTGTGTGCGACCGTATGCGCTAATACCAATGACAGCACCCATGGCTACATGGAATAATCCTGCGCCTTGTAGTGTTAATGGTTGCCATTGTGTAGCAATACCACCGTGGAATACTGCCTGAATCAGAGACCATAAAATTGGTGCAACCATAAAGTCAAACAAACAGATAAGCATGTACATCCAACCCATCATTGGACGCCATTTGCTGTTCATCCAGTCTTCTTTTTTCTTTTCACTCTCAGTAGAGTGATTATAATCGTTCTGTGACGACATAGTTGCTCCGTTTTATTATTATTATTATATTTACTACAATAAACTAAGCATAGGTATCGCTGGATTGACCGGAGGTCTGATGTATCAATTGATCGTTTTCGTTATAAACTTTAACCGAGTGTCCGCCAGCGTGTAATGCATATTGCATGGCTTCTTCTAATGATTCAAATACCTGCTCGGCTGTGTGTAAAATACCTTGTCTCCAGTGGTGTGTTTTTACTTTGTGGTGATGTTTACTCATTTTTGTGGCTCCTTAAAATATTTGACCCAAATTTTTTCTGTTCGATTGGTATAACGGGTTAAATTGTGTTGATGCAACCACACATTGGACTTGGGAAAAACCAAGGCTCTAGTCATGGCATGATATATTTCGTCGCTTTCTGTAGGACGAGCGTTGAATATACAGTTGCTCCAGGGTATTTCTCTACTGGTAACAATAGGAACACCTTGGCTAATCAAGTCAGCCGAAACAATGTTAAATGTTTCGCTAAAATTTGTTTGTAGTCCTATGTCCATGTCGGCACACAATTC
>Ga0208741_10000168_pt1 | contig 36351 bp, 41 predicted proteins | sample CryBogCBE03Jun09_FD_184576 | JGI IMG/M metagenome (GOLD analysis project Ga0208741, IMG submission 184576) | Freshwater microbial communities from Crystal Bog, Wisconsin, USA - CBE03Jun09 (SPAdes) | ecosystem: Environmental > Aquatic > Freshwater > Lake | place: Crystal Bog, Wisconsin, USA...
AGTACAGCCAGCCGCCCGCCTTGCCATCGACGCTGTACAACTCTTCGACGCCGCTCATCCTTCCGACGTCGGACGCCGAGTTGGGAAGCAGCCTGCGAGCGGCGCTTCCGAGCGGCGGCGTGTCGAGCCCACTGACGTTGCGGACCACGATGACCATCCCGCCGGCGATGCAAGACTTGGTGCCCATTCCAATCACGCAAATGTGGAACGTCGTGTCAGTATCAGTCACGTTTCTCAAGATGCGATACCCCAACGCAAGCGGCATCAACGTCACACTCACAAACCCGCAAAACCAAACGGTGGTTTTGTTTTCGACTGCGTGCCCAGGGCGTTTGGGAACAGCCGACCGCGTTGATCCGACGACCAACCAGGGCGAGGATTTTGTTTTCTCCGACTCGGAGCCAGCGGCGGTCAACTGCAGCGGCGTCTTTGTGCACGGCGGTCACTACACGCCAGTGCAGCCCCTCAATACCCTTACTGGCAACGCGGCGAACGGAACGTGGGTCATTGGGGTGAACACGAGCACTGGAGGAGGGCGTGGCTATGTGGACGAGTTTGACCTGACGCTCGTCGGTGCAACCGGTCAGACCGCAGTCTACAATATTCCGGATGAGACGACTATTGAAGTCTTGCCGGCGAACGGAACGCTGTACGAGGATGGGTCCGCCACGTCGTCTTCATCGACAGCTGCCGGGCCAACAGCTGGACGTCGGCGACTTTTGGTACCGGCAGCCACCGGAAACAGCGGCGTCCCCGTTGTCGCCGCCTGGCACAGCCCCGGCTTTACGTACTGGTACACGCCAGCTGCGGGAACTGCAGTGGACGTCTTTCAGTACAAGACGTGGGTCGGATCTCGGGCACTCGACACAAACTCGCTCTACTCACTCACTGTGGCGCCGCCGCCGAGCCCGCCGCCTGCGCCAGGAGTGCGGGTGCCTCCGCCGTTTGTTGGCGGGCCAACCTCGCTGGCCTGGTCTCTTTCGCTCGGGATTAAGACGCTCGAGTTGAGCAACGCCACGTCGGGTATTCTCCAGCTCCTGAGGCCGGTCGACCCTCGCGTGACCCTCGTTCTCGTCAACGTGACGACCATTGGAAACACGAGCAACATTACAGTCTCCACCGCCGGCCTGCGCCACTTGCAAAGCACGGTGTGCATTGCCGGCGTGTATGTGTACTACGAAATCATCACCTACGTGGATCCTGTTCTCATCGAGAACGTCATTCGAAACATCACGCAGCACCCCCTCTTTGGCGAAACCTGCGCTGTGGTGAGCCCGTTTACGATTCTGGCGCCACCGCCACCTCCGCTCGCCGAAATTGTGGTGAGCGTGCAAGTGCGCTCCGTTGGGACGGTGTACGCGGTGCTCTTTGGATTTGTCGGGGTGATTGGCGTGCTCGCCGGCGTGGCCACAGTTGCGCACCCTGTGACGGTGGTGCACGTTCAGGCACGAGTCGTTGCGTATATAAAATAAAGTGCTTCGTCTCGTCTAATGGCTGTGCCGCGACTTTCGGTCGAAGAATTGACGCGCCAGCTTGCGACCGAGCGCCAGCTTCGTTTTGCAACAGAGCAAACCGTCAAGGACCTTCGCCGCGACAATGCACGCCTCGCCTCGATGAGTCGCACGCGCACGCACTACGTCATCCTCGTTCCCCGCCCCAAGTGGGGAGTAATCCACGAAACGCTGCGGTCGTGGGGGAGCTCTTGCATCCGCGCGGTGCGGCGCGGCTGGGCTGACCTGAAGCAGGCGCTGTGGCCGGAAATTTCAACCGACTAATATTATGCCGCGTCTCAAACCGAGAGCAATGCCTCCGGTGTGGGAGACGAAGCGGCCGAAAGGTGCTCGCCATCACACCATGACGCCCGCGGAAAAGGCCAGGGCGTCTCGAATCGCAAAGTCGCACGGCACCAAAGTTGGATTTGCGGACCGCCTCGCCGCCATGAAGAAATCAAAGGGGAAATGATCGACGCCTCATACGCGTGCCCTCTCATGGCGCTCGACAGCCGAAACGTCTTGTACTCGGACGGCATTGCAAACGACGAGTGCTACACGCCCGCCTATGGCGTCGAGCCAATCATACAGTACATCCCACGAGGCGCGGTGGTGTGGTGCCCGTTCGATACCGAAGAGTCCAACTTTGTCAAGCTGCTGCGCGCGGCTGGCGTTCACGTGGTGCACTCGCACATATCGAACGACCAGGACTTTATGACCTACGAGCCCGCGGTGCACTGGGACATGATTGTCAGCAATCCCCCCTTCACCAAGAAACGCGAAACCTTTGAACGCGCGCTCAGCTTCAACAAGCCATTCGCCCTCATCATGACCAACACGTGGCTCAACGATGCAGCACCCAAGCAGATCTTTCGCGACAAAGACCTGCAGCTCCTCATGTTTGACAAGCGCATGGAGTTTCTGCAACCCAACGGCAAGGGGGCGAACAAGATAACATTCAGCTCATCGTACTATTGCTACCAGATGCTTCCCAAGCAACTCATCATGGCGACACTCAATAAACCAGCGGCGGCTCGCGGCGGAACGAAGCGGGTGCGAGAGGACGTATAAGCATCCGTAGAGTAGAGTGTGTAAGTGAAAGGATGAGTTTCTCCAAGGCTATCAACATCGACCAGCTCCCCGATGCGCGCATTCACAACCCCTTGCGTGGGAAGCAGCGTCGTCCGGCCGTGCCCAGCGCTCCGCCGCCGCCCGCCGCACCTCCCCAGGGGGCTGGTCGGGGTGGCTTGTTCAGCCGAGTCATCCCCCCCGCTCGGCCGCCGGTGCGACGTGCGCAGGAGGAGGAGGAGGAGGAGAGCGACACCGACAGCGACTCGGAACAGTCTTCCGATGGCGACGACGGACGGCGCCGCCGCAGGAGCACGCAACCTCTTGCGTCGGGGCCGTTCGCCAAGGTGGCGAACACCAACAAGCACTCATTCCAGGTGCGTGGAGCGCGTGCCGCCCCCAGTGCGGTACTGCCAGATCGTGCAACGATTAGGGGCGGAACTGGAATTTTGCGGGGTCGACCCCGGGGTCGACCCGGACCATTTCCAGTTCCGCCCCTAATCGCCGTCATTTTCGGCAGTACCGCCCTGGGGGCGGCACGCGCCCCCACACCCCCGCCACGGCGGGTCTCGGCAGCGGGGGCGGTACTGCCAGAATGGCGGCGATTGGGGGGCGGAACTGGAATTTCCTGGGGTCGACCCCGGTGTCGACCCGGACCAATTCCAGTTCCGCCCCTAATCGTCGTCATTTCCGGCAGTACCGCCCCCCGCCGCAGCGCCAGCCGCGGCGGGGGTCTGGGGGCGCTTGACGCCCCCAGGGCTGACACCCACCCCCGCAGTTTGTCGCCGCTTTCAAGGATGTCAGCGGCTCCCTGTCCAAGAACTCGGCGAGCGTCACCATCCAGTTCAACGAGGTTCTTCGGCACGCCGACGCGCCGGATGCGTTTTCGAGGCTGGATGCTCGCCGCACCATCCCGATATACGTGCGTGTGGTTGGCACCTCCCTGTCGGACGACTTTCTGCGCGTGTGCTCGCTCGAGGTGTACGATGCCGCGGGCAAGCCGCTCTTCAGCAAGTTTGTCCACAAGGTACTGCAGATACTGCATCCATCGTGCCGTATCTGACCCCCGTCGCAGGCGAACAACAGCGAGTCTGCAACCACCAGCGGCTACCCCATGTTTCTGTTTGCAAAGGGGGCTCAGAACAACATCTTTTTCCACCCACCAGAGCTCAGCAGTGATCATAAGACATACTGGACCTTTACAATGGTATGGCATCTGCACTCGCTCACTCATGAATTTGCATCTGACGCCTCGCGGTGCAGGAAACGCTGGAAAAGAATACGAGCATGTTTGTTAACCCGTCGACCGGCGAGCAGTACGTCATCATCAAGAAAGACTCTGGCTGCGCCAAGCTCATGCAATACGCGCTGTCGGAGCGCAACGACGTGGTGCGAAACCCGGACCTGCTGGAGCACCCGCACTATCAGAACCCCAACGACGCGGACAACATTCGCCTGCCGATCGATATGTATAATAAGGTGAAGCAAGCCTACCGCAAGAAACTCGGGGAGATTGCAGCCACGTCCTACGATCTGAGTTCGGTGCGCGTGGTGCTCAAGCCGCTGGAGCTGGCCAAGGAGATGTGGAAGGATCACCAGCGCGCCCCGACGACGAGCTCTGCGGTGCCCAACGTGGACCACATCTGGGGCCACGTGTCGCTCGAGATTTTTGCGCACATAGGGTCGCTGGACGAGGAGACGACGGTGCCCACCAAGCCGGCGGCGTCGGCGGCGCACGACGATGGGTCGGATGATGATTTGTAATACTACTGGTGAGAAAAAGTAACGCTTTTCCCGCCGAGCATGACGTGCTCCGGGTAGTGATGGCCGAATGTCGCATCGGCAGCTGGGCCCGCAAGCGCCTCAAGTGCGAGCGCCACCGCCGCCTCCTCATCCTCTTTCTTCGCCTTGTTCGCCTTGGTCTTGGCGATTCGCAACCTATTCATCGTCAGCTGCAGCAAGCGGTCGCACGCCGCCTCGGAAGGCTGACCGTCGCCCACCCAGCGAGGGTCTGCAGCCACGCACGCCGCCCGAAACCTGTCTTGATACTCCTTTGTAATTTTCTCAGCCGGATTCTCCTTCGCCCAGCGCATCGCGCGCTCCTGCGTCTCCGTCGAAGGGAAGAGCGGGTCGTCCGCCAGCTTTTTCCGGCCGCGCTTCGTCTTTGCCGACTCGAGCGCGTGTACAACCGCCGCGATGGGCGGGGGGGACGGCACCGCCGCCTTGGCCGGCACCGCCGCCTTGGCCTGCGGCGCCTTGGCGCGCGCCGCGCGGATGCTCAGCGGCGTGCCGCTCGTCTCGGTGTTGGGGTTGCGCGGCGGATCCAGGCGCACAAAATACGCCGCCTTGACTTTGGCATCCTTGTCCGGCCAGTCGTAGGCTGCGTAGGCGAGGCGCACCGCGGCGAGCGCCTCATCCAGCGAGTCAAACACAGGCGCGCCAGCCGTCGGGTGCGCATACTCGTCAGCCAGAAAGTCGTAGAGCAGGAGGAGGACGTCGCGCGTCTCTGGCAGCATATCCTCGCCGCCCACGTTGGCGTTCCACTCCCACACCGCACGTGCGAGCTCGCTGTGGCTCGGCTGAAGGCTGGCGTAGTCTTCATCCACCGCCAAGGCGAGCGCCTCCAGGATGCTCTCCTCCGAATAGGCGCTCAGGTCGGTGGCACCCTCGAGCCAGGCTGCGAGAAAGTCCAGAAACACTTCCGAAACGAGAATCGAGCGCCGCCACGTCGCCGTCGCATCTTTTGACAAGCCAGTGAGCTCGGTGTAGTGCGCGTGTGCGAGGTAGTCGTAGACGCACTCGCGGTGCGCCTGCTTGGTGAACACGACATCCTCCTGTGCATCCAGAAACGCCAGAAACGATTTGCGATCAAAGCCGCTCCCGCGGGGGTGCGCCTTGAGAAATTCGATGCACGTGCGCACAAACGGGGCGGGGAGCTGCTCGCCGGTAAAGCCGCGGGCGGTGACAAAGGCGCCGTCGCTTGCACCGAAAACGGACATACACTTTAAAATGACAGAGACTAATAAGGTTGCAAAGAACTCGCTTTTGCTTAATATTACAAAAATCGACTCGACCCAGTCACCAGCGGTGGCCGTCGTTGAGATTTAAAGCCAAAAAGGAGCCTCTCTCGCCTTGTATGCAAGCAAGTCCCTTTTGCCCTCGCTGTAATAGGCACGATAGCACGCCACGGCGTCGTCTGAGCGACGATAGAGCTCGGGCATGACTGCGGGCGGGTCTGCAAAGCCCGTGTCTGGGATGGCGGATGGAGCCTCTCCAAGCGCCTTGACCAGCTTGGTACACGCGTGCGTCTTTCCGTACCGAAACGTGTACTCCGTCAGAAGCTCGGTGAACAGCAGGAACGCCCACTCGTAGTGCAAGCGGCTGGAGCGAATCCACACGGCAGTGGGATGATTGGCGTGCGTCGCACGGTACAGAAGCGCCTCGCGGTCGGGGTCCGCAAGCACCCACGAGGTGTGTTTGCGGCCGGTTTTGCTCAGACCGGCGGCGCGTTTTCCGTCGAGCAGCCGGTGCGCGGTGCTCAGCAGTTGGGCCGTCTCGAGCACCATCTTGACCACGTGCTTGTTGCAGTGCGCCTGGGCCGCTTCGCGGGCGTCTCGGGAAAGGTAGAAGAGATTCATGGAGAGCGTTCGAAAATGACATCAGGCGGAGCGGGCACCCGTCCACTCTCGATTGTGAAATCCATCGCGCGGTATTTATTCGCCGTCGCAATGGTTTCAATGTCTTGGGAGAGCGACCGCAGTGGTCTAGTCCCCTATTCAACGTTCGAAAAAAGCGTGGAGCGCCAGTTGGTGGATGCAATCGATCGCATCGGGGGGCTGGAGATGGAGGTGCACGCGCGCTCAGAGGCATACGCCGCACTGGAGAGGGAGCGCGACGCGTCTCAGGAGCGCGTTCGCACCCTGGAGAGCACCATCCGTAATTTCTCGGAGATGATGTCTACATTCGGCCGCTCTGGCGTGGTTGTGACGAATGACTTTTTTGAAGATGTCTCGGCGGTCATCAACGCGCGAACAAGCGGCCCGGTGCTTCAATTCACGCACGAACCTTGGCTTCTCAATCCTGTTGGCCAATATGTCAACGGATGCACCGTCTTTATTGACATTGTGCCTACGCAGCCGACGACGCACCGCGTGGAACTGGCGCGCACCCTGGGGATTTACTATCTCTTTCGCCGACAATACTTGTGGATGGGACAGGTTGTCGACACGCACGACGAGCTGGATACGCTCTACGTCGTGGCGGCGGAAGATGGCGACGGTGGAGTGGGTGGATGGACGGGGTGGCACGGCGCGCTCACCCTCGAGAATCTTTTAGAACCCCGATCAGATTTTTCCTCGTTCCTCGAGGCGTGGTGCTTGTTTGATTAAGCCCTCTTGTTTGATTGTCCCAACACAAAGCGTCTGCCCGACCCGTAGTTTTGGCGATGGTGACACCGCAGTCTGGGGGGGACAAAAGGCGGGCAACCGTTGATTGCACGCTGACAAGCGGCATCGCGAGTTATTGGGTCCATCGTTACACGCACGTGCGAAGGTTTATATGCACCGCTCACCCTCGCAAATAGGTATCGAGGTCCTGCGGTGTGCCCAGACAGTGAAACTTGTTGACTGGAACCGTCTTAATCTTGAAACCATCCTCGATGGCTTCCTCGTACACTGGACACGTGTAGAACTCGTTGTTTACTCGCTTGCCCTTGGCAATCATCTGCTCGGCGTACTTGACAAAATCGGCGCCGCGACGCCAAAAGTACACCCCGGTCGTAGCTTGGTTTGAAATCACCTTTTTCTCGGCAACCTCCACCACATACCCTTGCTCGTTCGTGCGGACAAATGAAAACTTGGGGTGCACAGAGGTGAACGTGGAGATGCACCCATCCACGCCGTCTGACATGCTGGCGTAGACAAATTGGCGCGGGTCCCAGTCCAGCAGCTGGTCCGAGTTGGCGATAAGGAGAGGGTCATCGTTGTTGATGTGGTCCTTGGCGAGGAGGATGGTGCACGCCGCCCCCTCGGTGAGCCCGCGTGCCTTGACGATGTCGCACCCAGGCGCCAGCGCACCGAGGAGGTAGTTGAGGTTGTACTGGTCGTGGTGTTTTTCCTGTACGATGAAGATGAAATGTCCGCCGATGGCGAGGTTGTCGACGACCAGCTGGATCATGGGCTTTCCGTTCACCTCGATGAGCGGCTTGGGAAAGGCGTAGCCGGCGTTGGCGAACCGGCTCCCAAGACCGGCTGCCGGGATGACGATGTTGATGCGATTCGACGTGCCGATGGCATCGCGAAGGTCGTAGGCCGACACTGCGTTTGCCTTTTTGAGCGCCGCCTCCACCTTGTCCAGCGTCAGGTCGGCTGGGTTTTCCACCGCGCACAAGTGAGCGCCGCTGGTGAGCGCCGCCTTGCGGCCAACCGGGGAATCCTCGCAGATAAGCACCTCCTTTGGCGTCAGCTTGGACCGGTTGAAGCACTCAAAGTACAGGTCCGGCGCCGGCTTTGAATTGCGCACATCCTCGTTCGAAACAAAAAAGTCGAAAAACTCGAGGATGCCGAGCGCCAGGAGACTATTTTTTACAGTGACCCAGATACTGTTTGACGCGCAGTACAAAAGGAGGCCGCGCGCCTTCAGACTCCGCAACAGGTCTTGGAGGCGCGGGTCCGGTGCGTAGCGGCTCAGAATAGCATCCTGGGTCGCCGCCTGCTTCGCCTCCCAGATACTCTTGTAGGCGGCAGGGTCCAGACCCTTTTCCTTGGTCAGCAGCTTGAGCTTGGCGGTGGTTGGGTGGCCGTCGTACTTGGCCAGATGCTCGTCGTACGGGATGACCAGCGCAGGGTCGTATGCTTGCAGTGCGGCGTTCAGTGTGTCGTAGTGCATGTCGCGGCTGTCCATGAGCACGCCATCGAGATCGAAAACGACGAGTTTGACTGGCATTTTACACCCGAGTCGACTGCCGCTTTGTATTATGCGCTAGAGAGACGGAGTGCACGCATAGCACAAAAGACAGGGTCGAGTGTTCCAATTTTGACGCTCCATGGCCCTCCCGAGCTGCAGAGGGACCGTGTACACTGCGATATCGTGCGAGTACACGTGTTCTGCAAGGAGTCGTTCCGCATTCCCAATTTGCTTCCAAAGGTCCTTGTTGGAGTCGTATTTCTCGCGACCAACGTACTCCTTGTTCCAGCACGGCATCACCATCGGTGCCGAGTCGATTGTGAGTGCGACGCTCATTGGCAGACGCCTTCCAAAAAAGAATAGGTCCGGCATCCACTCGGGAAACGTTGTTTGGGCAAAGGGGAGCTCGGCTCCCCGGCAGAACCCGGCGCCTTCGCCAAGCCCCGGCCCCCGCTCGTTCCACCGATTTTCGCAGAAAAACTCGAGGTCAGGGGAGAGGAGCGTGCGGTCCCCCAACCCGTCGATATAGCACGACTGAAAGTATTGCTTGGGATGAAAGTGAAGATCGCATCGGGTTTTTAAAACGTAGTCGTATTGAAACCCGTGCAACTGCTCATACGCAATTGTGGCGTTCCACGCCTGCTCCATGTGATGGCTGTGAATGTGGTAGTGATCGTGATCTGCGCTTGTATGGAAAGGGTTGCAATTTTGCCCGTAGTGGCTGTCTCGAAAGGCGGACACGGCGCTCACTGGCGTGAGCGTCCTGACAGTCAATTGGTCCACCCAGCCCATCCAGTCGGTCCACTGGGTTCCGTCTGACACGGCGTGCATGTCAACAGCATAGCCTGCATTCACTAAAGGGCCCACAAACGCTCGGTGCAAATCCCGTGCAGTTTGCTCGCTGCACCCCGCGTACGCCCCGTACGCTACTATCGCTATTCGGGCTGCTTCTGCGCTCGTTAGAAGCGAAAGAATACACAGGCTCGAGAGCATCCTCTGCATAATGAAACAAAACACCTTATACGTCGCACACGTGCGACGAGCCCAGCGTCGCGCTGGATATGAGGTCGCAGTCGCCGTGCTCCTGCACGGTGCGTCCTGAAAAGAGCACCGCCGCAGCCTGCTGCCGCGAGAGCACAGCACCAGGCTCCCCTCGTGACAAAACACTTTATAAAAAAGCTAGGCATCGCACAAGTGCGACCAGTCCAGCGTCACGCTCGATATGTCAGGCCCTTCCGGTCTGTCCGCGAATGAGTAGAGCGGGTTCCAGTCTTTCGCGGGGTCCGAGTCGTGCTGCTCACCCGGGAGCATGTAGCCGACGTTGTCCTGGCCAACCCAAGGCTGCGCAGCCGCCATCGAATCGTGGTTGTTGACAATGGCACGCACGTCCGCAATTTTGTCGTAGAGGTGACGCGGAATCCACGTCACGGCGTCGGAGATGCGGTCCATGCCGTTCCCCAGCGTGTCCATCCCTTTCCAGCACCGAAAAGTGAACAGCACCTTGCTCACGTTCGCCTTGGAAAGCGCGCAGCCAAAGAGTGGTTTCAAGATCATGTCCGCGCGTATGTGCATCACAGCGTCGTACTCTCCGAGCGCCTCGAAATTCCCCTCTTGCACGAGATACCCCCCGTACCATTTCCGCAGGTCTGCTTCCCACTCGGTCGCATGCGTCGCAAGGTGGATGTCGACGCCATCATACCCCATGTCGAAGATGAGTGGAAGGACGATGTGCTCTATATGCGACCGCGACGCAGCCTTTTGCGGCGCATACCCGTGGATGCCGACTTCCCGAGACCCTTGGTGCGAAAATGCCCGAAACGTTTCCCCGCGAACGACCAGCTTCACTTTTGCGTGCACGCGCGCGCACGCCAACATCAGCAAAATCCAAAGGCGCATATGATGACTTTTATACACACATACTAATATGAGCGAGCATCCCTCCACGGGAAACACGCATATATGGAGCCGAGCAGGCTGGGCTCCTCAACCACACGCCGCACGGGGAGCGGTGCCGTGATTTCAACCACCTCGCCCTCGGAAGGCACAAGTGCAGCCGCTGCCGCGTCATCCATCAGAATGTTGTGCTGCAGCGCCAGGTTTGTGATATCAAGCGTCTCCCGGGGACTCAAGAGCGACACCAGCTTTTTGTTCACGCCGCTGCTCAGGGCTGTCGCGTCGCTCGACGCCTCGTCGACGTACTGGTCGCCGTAGAGGAGCCGCAACTCCTTTGTGATGGCGTCGAGTTCAGGCAGCGAGTCCCCGCACCGAGGCGCTGCGTACGCGAGCGAGGCTGTGGGTTGCCGCCAGTCGGGATGCATCGCTTGCGCGGTGTACAGCTGGGTCCACCACTGCATCGACTCGTCCACGTGCAGCGCCAGCACGCCGTATGCCGCGTAGAGACTCTTTTCCGTCGCGAGCTGGCGAAAGTGGATGCGTGCCGCCTCGTAGTTTTTATTCTCGAGCGCGCTCTCAATCTCGTGCACCAGAATCTGCGATCGAACCGTTATCTTGTTGCGCAGAAGCGACAGGCGACTGCGAAGCGTGACGAGGGATGCCTTCATCTCTGTTTGAACCGAAATCCGTATTATATGGCGCACGCTGCTATAGTGCATAATGTGGTTCGTCATACTTTCCGTCATCACCTCCGCCGCCTCCGTCGCATCGTTCCTGACTGTGCGCCAGATGAAAAAGGACCACGACGCGGCCCTGAAAGCGATACGGCCATTCGCAGAGGGGCTTGCGGCGGCAACAAAGCTCATTGCACAAAACTAAAAAAAGAGCCGGACGTTGCTATTAAACATGGGCTCGGGAGCCATCGCCGGCGCCAAAACGTGCGTCAGCACATCCGCAAACGCGAGGTCCGAGCCCTTGGCCAACCCGTCGTGCTGCACCACAAAGGCGTCGCTTGGCGGCAGCTCCTCCACCGCCTCGATGGGGTCCAGCCCGCCGCACGCCGCCTTGGCGGCGGTACACACCACCGCCGCCTGGCGCGTCGGCCCCCACTCTTTGAGGCGCGCAAAGGCAGTGTTCAGCGTCTGAAAAGAACCCATGCGCATATCGTGAACCCTCAGCAGCTCGTGCGTCGCCCGCAGCGCCTCGTCCGAGCACGTGGCTGCCAAGTGCCCGTCGTACCACAGCACCGTGCTCGCCTGGGCGCCGTCACAGTGCACACACACGAGGACGCGAGCATGCTCAGCGTCCTGGTGCGTCAGGCTGCTCGCGTAGGCGGTTGAACCCTCTGGCACCTCGCCCAGCCACACCACACAAAAGTCGGTGCGAAGGCGGACGTTGCGCACATCCTCATTCACCTCGCCGCACAGGTCGTACAACTGCGCCAGGGTGAGCGGCGGCGCGTGCAACGAGCGGCCTCGCGCGTGCGAGCGCAGCGTTTCGTGGCTCAAATCCCGATGGATTTGCATGCATCTTCGAGCCGGCGAAATTGGTATCATACGCATACGCTCCCCCTCTCCTTTATATGGATCTCGAGTCACTGGTGAAATGCCTCAAATCGCAGGCGCTCGCACGGCGTCAGCTTCCCGCCGACGCGCCCTACGCTGACATTATGGCGCGTTCGAGCCAGCTCATGCCCACCATGTCCGTTTCGGCCGGCGAAAAGCGACGCTACGCCGGGATGTCGTTCGAGTCCATCATGCAGGCGTTTCAAGCACCCCTGGAGGAGCAGCTCGAAAATCTCCTCATAAGTAGTACGACGGACCGTGATGCGCCGCCCCGTACACCAGAGTCCAGTACGTGACGCTCGCGGCCAAGATGCACGCGTGCCAGAATGGCGTACCTCCAGGCCCGTTATTCATGTACCCAAAGACTGCACCAATTGCAATCACCACCAGGCACCCGACCAGCGTCGGATAGCACCGAGCGCTCGGGCGCACGAGCGCGAGCGGCGCGATTCCCAGACCGGCGTACGCCAGCATCGCCGCCACCTCGATGCGTCGGCCGAGCGTCGCCTTGAGCACGGCGCCGGTACCGCACAGGGACCACACGACGGCAAGGACGCGCCAGTCGAGCGCAAAGACGGTGTACATGCCGCCGATGGCTATAAAGATGGACGCCTGGTCCAGTCGCCTCAGCGGCTCGGTGGATATCCGAAGCGCGCAGCCCAGCATGTTGTACAGGGCGGAGGTGCAAAAGATGAGCAGGATGCAGGCGGAGTACACACAGTACCGAATAGAACGCGACGTGTCGAGCAAGGCGCCGACCGAGGCGGCGGTCCACAACACGCCCAGGGCGTGCACCACGCCGTCCGCCGCCGTTTCCCAGGGTTCGTACACCGGGACGCCCTGCTCGTCGCAGCGTGGCTCGCCGAGGCCCAGCCGGACCCAGATGGGCATGATGACCACGTCCGCCTGACGGCGCTTGCGCCTCGGGACGATTGGGCCGTCAAGCATATTTTTATCCATATCTTTGCAAGTATTAGTACTCTCTTGACGAGTAAACCAATGCTGCGATCGTCACCACCCGTTCGGCGGTCCAGCCTTTCGTCAGTCCTCACCGTGCTTGCGTTTGCATCCGTGTGCATCACGTGCGGCTGGTGGCTCGGCAGTGATGGGCGCATGCCGACACAGCTCAGGCGACACCGCACCAGACCGCCGCTGCCGCGAGTGCTTGTGCTCACCACGCTGACCGACGACCACGACCACCTGCCAGCCTATTTTTCTGCACTGCGAAACCTGACGTACCCGACCCAACTGCTGTCTCTGGGGCTCCTCGAGACTGGGTCGACCGACAAACCGTCGGTGCACGAGATTAGCACGCTGATCAAGCTCAACCATCGCCTGGACGACTTTGCCACCATGAGCGGCACCATGGCGGCTGCACTCATCGGCCTCGAGCGGTTTCGGTCGAGGGGGTGGCGCAGCCTGTCGTTTGCCACGCACGAGTTTGACGAGCCCGTCAGCGCCCGAAACTATCTGTGCATGGCGGCTATGCAGGAGGATGTGGAGTGGGTGCTCTGGCTCGACGCCTCAACCAACGCGTACCCGCCGGACGCGCTGCTGCGGCTCCTCGATACGCAACGCGACATTGTGACGGCCAACGTGAGGGGAGACGCCTTGAGCTGGCGAAGCGCCGACTCGCCCGGCAACTCTGCCTCGCCGCAGGAGGTGCTCTCCTCCCAGAGAGAGGGCCCGCGCTTGCCGATGCGAGATATCGACGGCGACGTTATTCGGCTCGACGCTGTCGGGGCGCGCTTCCTGCTGGTACGCGCAGACTTGTTCCGCAGGGGGCTGGTGTTTCCGCCGTTTCGTTACAACGGGTACACGGGGACGGAGGCATTTTCAGAGGTGGCGTTACATATGGGGTCACTTTCCTATGGCGCAGCGTCGGTCCGCGTCGGTTAACACGCCCACTCATCCTCCTCTTCGACCGCCGCCACCGGCACCTCAAGCTCCTCCGGGGTGTCCCCCGCCGTCCAGTATTCCTCCTCAGCCTCCGGCGCAGGTGCCGGCGCGTGCGCCGACAGCACATCCCACAGCACCTGACAGAACGACTCCGCCGCCTGCTCCGCCCCCTTGAGAACGAGGGGGTTGGTGCGGCCGTTCAGGCCCGCGGGCGTGCACTTGAGCAGCGCCGAGATGATCGAGCCCTTGACGCGGGGCAGCGTCTCCTGGACCGCGGCCACGTCCAACGCCGCGGGCGGCTCCTTGCGAGCCTTTTTGGCCGCCGGCGCCGGCGCCTCGCCGCCTTTCCCCAGCTCGCGCTTCATACGCTGCTTGCCGCTGTGACACATCACCAGGCCGCCCTTGCACGTGCACACGTGGTCGCACCGCGGGCAGCTGGCGCTCTGCGCGGGGTCGAGCCCCTCGTTGGCGATGCGCTTGCCGCAGTCGTAGGTGTGGTAGCGGCACGAGCACGTCGCGCACTGCTGCGACTTGGACTCGTCGGTGATCTGGCCCGAGCAGCGGTGGCAGGTGATCGCCATGAGAGCGGGCGAAAATGACGATCGAACGTTCGGGCATGACTCGACTCGAACACGTGCCAATCGAACGATTAGCATGCATACACTTGTACAGTGAAGCAGTCCTTTGCCAACGAGTCCACCCTGTAATACCCCTGTCCCTCCGGCAGTCGCTGGCGCAGGCGCTCCACGTAGTCGGGGTCGAGGGCGTCGCTCCCCTGAATGAAAAATGTGGACTGCCACGTGGCGGGCGGCTCGCGCGTCTGCAGGAGCGGTGCTAAAGAGAGGACAGGCTCGGGGCCGACGACGTCAAACGGCGCGATGGGGTGCAGATAGGCCATGCAGTCCCGAGCCAGGCGCTCGTCCCCGTCCGCCAGCTCGTAGGTGGACCGCAGCACCACGTCGCCCTCCAGGCGCACCACCTTGCCAAAGTCTGCGCCGTACGTCTCAGCGGCTGCGCCCAGCGTCGAATAGCACAGCTCAAAGACGGGGCGCCCGCGGATGTCCACCACGGCGCCATCCATGACCATGCAGCTCGAGAGCTGCTTGTAATAGTCCAAGCCGATGCGCTCGATGCTCAGCACGCGCGCGTCGCCAAACGAGAGCATCGGCCGCGTCGCGGTCCACGTCTCCACCGGGTCGGCGCGAAAGAGGCTGATGCCGTCCTGCACCAGCGTCTTGTCCCTGGGCTCAGTCACCAGGCCCTGGACGCGGGCGGTGCTTTGATGCACGCCGGGCAGTGGGTGCGCCGCCCCCCTCTTCAGAGCGTCCTGCACCCACCAGGCGGGCAGAAAGACGACGTGGGCGTGCGCAAAGAGCGAGCTGCCGCTGCGCACAATGTACCGGGCGTTGCTGCTGTCCACGCCCGCCATCTGCACGGCGGTGAACTGCTCCGCCACCACGTAGTGAGCCAGGAGGGCTTGCGCCTGCGCCACCACCCCTCCCCTGGACCACGAGCCGGTGCGCAGCGAGTAGGCGACGTTGCAGAGCTCGTGCGCCTCATCCTCGCAGTCGCCGTTGCCAATGGTGCGCGGGTCTGGGTAGAAGGCTTCGTCTGGGTACGCACTTCCATCTTCACGCACCAGCGCGTCCTCGTTGTACACGTTGCAGTTGGGGATGGCGGCCAGCGCCTCCGCCACCACCTCGATGCCGTCTGGGCGGCTCAGGTCCAGGCTCCAGCGCACCCCGGGCGCGGCGCGGCGCATGGCGGCGGCTCGCAGCGCGCGCTCAAACAGGCGCTCGCTTTCGGGCGCCTGGGGCACCTTGGCTGCAAAGAACCAGCCGGGCAGCCAGGGGAAGGGGCAGGGCAAATAGGGCACATGAACGTACTCCAGGTCGGCGCTCATCGGCCGCAGGGCGTGGAACCAGGCACTGGACGCCTTGACGATCGCCTTGGAGCGCGCGCGGGCCGCCTGCGACATGGGGAGCAGCTCGGTCGCCGACGGCTGCTCGCCCACCAGCCGGAAGGTGAGCGTGCCCAGCGCCGGCGGCAGGTTTTCATCCGTCACCATTCGGTGCTCAAACACCGCCTTGCCGCTCGCCGCACCTGCTCGGGTCAGAAAGGCGTACCCGCAGTGGTTGGGGATGGTGCGGTCCATCGCGCTCCGGTAATAGACGTAGGCGCTGAGGCACAGGCACTCGTAGCCGCTCTGCGTCGGCACCTCGGCCGAGCGCTGCATCTGCACGCGCCCGTCGGGCGCCACCTGGAAGGGGATGCGCGCCACCCAGGGTGCGGCGGGGCGGGTGGTGTGCACGTCGATGAATCCCCGCGTGAAGCGCTGGGGCAGCGACACGCGAAGCGCAAGGTCCGTCAAAGACGGTTGCGCGGGCGCATCCCAAACGCCGAAGCTCATACCTCTATTGGTTCTTTTACAATGTATTGGATTTACATAAACGACAGTTCGGCAAATGACCGCATCCCGCACGCAAAAGCGACGCCTCCTGATGAAGTCGTGCACTGTCCCCGCTTGCGGCGCCTTGCTGACACTTGACGACCCCCCGTACGCCTACCGATACAGCGTGTGCAACACCCACCTGCGCGCCCCCAGCGCGTCTCTCGTGGGCGGATTGAAGCGCTTCTGCCAAAAGTGCAGCTGCTGGCATGCGCTCACCGCTTTCGACGGGCTGAAACGGAGCTGCAGAAAGCGGTTGCTTATTCAACGCAACCGCATCCGCAGCAAACGGCCGAAATCCCTTGCCAAGAAATCGCCGCCGGCGCCGCCCCTCCCTCACGTGTCGGCGGCGCTTTTCGAACATCTCGCCGCCGTGTTTCGCGGAGACGCAAGCGACGAGGTCTCCCCCTCCCCAGACCCTAAACATACGCAAGCCGCTCGGCCGCATAGAGCGCGCTTACCTGACTCGTGGTCAGCGCTTGGTTCAGCACCACCATCTCCCCCATCCAGCCTGTAAAATAATGACTCGTGTCCCTCGCGTCAGCCCCAAGATACAGGTAGTTGCTGGGATATATTATTGATTTTGCCGCCGTCGCCTCCGGACCGCTTGGCACGCCGTTCAGGTAATACTGCGCAGTCGTCCCATTTCGTACGACGGCTATCAAGTTCCACATGTTGACAGTCGCAGATGCACCGCCGGTGGATGAAAATCCAGTGCCCGTGTGCCAGTCCCAGAACGCCTCGACGTTCTGCAGAAACAGGAATTCGTCCATGATTGCACCAAAAGTACCTCTACAACACTGGCGGCCGACGGAAAACACGACATACTGTCCGGTAGAGCTCGTGGGATACACCCACGCCCAGAGAGTAAAACTGGTCCCCAGAGCCGGGGAGTACGTATCTCGCCCTGCAAAGGTGTTTCCCCCAAAGTACACACCGGATGCGGTGCCGGCGACAAGCGGTCTGAAAGAATATGTTCCGCCCGAAAAAGAGAGTGAGTTGCCTTTTGCATAGTCAGTCCACGTGCTGCCGGAAAAAGTGCTTGCGTTGTAGCACGCCACGGCGCTCGTGGCGCAGAGCTGTCGAATGCTGAGCGGCGGCGGCACGGGCGGTGATGGCGGCGATGGAACCCCCGGCGGCGGCACGGGCGGTGATGGCGGCGATGGAACCCCCGGCGGCGGCACGGGCGGTGAGAACGGTGATGGCGGCGATGAAACCCCCGGCGGCGGCACGGGCGGTGATGGCGGCGATGGAACGCCCGGGGGAGGTGAAGACGACGACCCGTTCGCCAGGGCTGATGAGCTCGACGTCGGAGCTGTATCAGATGACGTCGGAGCTGTATCAGATGATGACGGCGGCGGCGGCGGCTGCATATCCGAAGATGATGATGAACCATTGGCAAGCACCTGCACGTGTATGTTGAGCCATGCCGACGACGAGGAGACGGAGCCGCGCAAAGGGACTGGCTGACTCGCCGATGCGAGAATAAACCACACGAGGAGACCGACACACGCGAGAGAGAGCGCGACAAGCCAGCACCCATCGTCGCCCGTGCGCTTCCGGGAACGTTGCATATGTGTTTTATAGACGCCTCAACTTAATATCACGAGTCAAAACATTGGCAGGCGCATGTGTCGCAGCACGTCGCCTCGAAGCACTTGAATATCGCCGACCACGACCGCTCAATCGTGTGCCCAAAGAACGGAGTGTCCGGCGTGCTTATTCGACCATCCTCCAGACGATAGATTGGATGCCCGGCTGGCGCCTCCAAGAGCCCCAGCAGGTGCGCATAGAGCCACGCCGGCTGGTCTTGGATGCGCCGGCGGGAGACGATGAAGACGCCGTTGTAGAACGCCTGCCAAGGCTCGCGCGTGCACACGCTGCGCGTCGCCAGCGCGTACACCTCGGCCAGGTGGTGATGCACCGCCTCGTCGGCGCCGTTGCAGTGGGTGCACGAGCAGGTATCTGCCCCGGCCAGCCCCAGCATCCCGGTGCGTTCTGAAAACGTCGCAAGGCGCGTCCAGAGCTGGGGATTGATGTGCAGGGCTTGCGAAAACCACACGTGTTCCGCCGAGCGCATCGAATAGTGCACCAGGTGATGCAAAAAGCATCGGCCTTCGCGCCCCGCGTTCACCTCAAACACGTGCACGTGCCAGTCGCTCGGCGCGACAACCTGCTCCCCTTGCGAATACAAAAACACCCTCACATCCATGGGCACCTCGCGCTTGACGCGCTCCACAAACTCGACAATGGCGGGCATGGGTTCCCGGAAGCGACACAGGACAAGATCAAGCGCTGCATGGCACGCAACTATGCACGCAACAAAGAGAATTCGCCGCAGCATCTTACATATGCAAGAAAAGCAGTAATATTTCAGGTGCTGAACGAGCGACCAAGAAAGTTGATGGGGCGGTCCATGCACACATCGAGCCGGGTGCAGTAAAAAATATCTTCGCGCCTTGCACGGCTCACGTCAACCAGATCCACTGTCGAGTCCCAGGCCCGCAGATAGGCGTGTTGGGGAATTGCAAGTGAGAATGGTGCCGGGCGCAATTCGTCGCCGCCGTGCAATTCTCGGTACTCAAGGGCGCGTGCAGTAAAATGCGCACACGAATAGTTGTGAAAGGCAACAACAGCCGGGCGGCGACTGTTCTGGATGACAAACGGCTGCAGGGTGCGCTTGTCTACTACTGTATACAGGCAAGACATGACGAATAACTGCGTGTATAATAATAATGCACAGGGGCCCCGCACGCCCCTGCTGGGCGGTACTGGCAGATTTGCGGCGATTAGGGGCGGAACTGGAATTGGTCCCTGGGGGCGGCAAGCGCCCCCCAGACCCCCGCCTTGGCTGACACTGCAGTGGGGGCGCGTGCCGCCCCCAGGTTCGGTACTGCCGGAAATGACGGCGATTAGGGGCGGAACTGGAAATGGTCCGGGTCGACCCCGGGGTCGACCCCGCAAAATTCCAGTTCCGCCCCCAATCGCCGCCATTCTGGCAGTACCGCCCCCGCTGCCGAGACCCGCCGAGGCGGGGGTCTGGGGGCGCGTGCCGCCCCCGGGGCGGTACTGCCCAAAATGACGGCGATTAGGGGCGGAACTGGAAATGGTCCGGGTCGACCCCGGGGTCGACCCCACGAAATTCCAGTTCCGCCCCTAATCGTTGTGAAATCTGGCAGTACCGCCCTGGGGGCGGCAAGCGCCCCCAGACTCCCGCCGCGGCGCCCCGGGTGGGTATAAACTTTTGCACACCTTGCGTAATCATGTTCTGTAGGCCAATTATAACCGATCTGCATGTACAACGAGCTCTCGAACATTGCAAGGCCAAACCTCGCAACTCACTCGAATACAACAAAGCGTGGATCAGCGCGTTGCGACTTATCGAGATGCAGAAGAGTTTCATGGCTGAGCGCACTGAGATTGAAAGCTGGATACCTAGTCGTTTTCGTGTTCCCACCCCCACTTTGGCCCGGGCGGCGCCCTCAGCCGCTCCTGCTCCTCCTCGTGCGTCAACCCCTGCCCGTTTTTCTTATCCAGCCACGGTGGCCCGAGCGTCAGCATCCCTTCCCGAGTAAAATCGCGCGCCTTGCTGTACAGGCTTGGATGTTCACTTTCCAGCAGATACATAAAACTTCGCATCGCCAGGCGGGTGATGATGTGTCCAGGGAGGGCAAGGCCGCCGCCCGAGAATGCGTGCATGAGCCACGTTCCGTCGGAGCCTTTCCATTGCAACGTATCTGCCACCTTGACCGTCCCCAGCGCCTCGTACTTGCGATTGAGCACAAGGTCGAAGCACTGTTGTTCCAGCGGGTGCGTGTGCCTCCAAAAGTCGCACCGCCCATCCTCGCCCGCCTCGGCCCATTCTCGCAGCAGGGCAAATGCTGACGGCGCGTTGCGCACGAGAATAGCCCCTGCGTTGAGACCCGGCAGTCCGTTCCAACAAAAGTCCTTGGTCATACAGTTGACCCCAAACGCAACCGTGTGCGTGCCCGTGAGCGGCAGGTGCTCGTCCAGAAAGTCCTCTATTCGGTATGCTTGGTCCACAAACAGCATATCGCTGTCCACGTAGAGCACGGCATCGTAGAAAGGCAGGTGCTTGAGGATGAAGAGATGCTTGGACCAGTTGATGGCGGGCGAAATTCCTTTCGGGCCCTTGTCGTAGTCCCAGGTGTAGCTGCCGTTGCTCACCGTCGATTGCGCGCATCGCTCCGTGATAAAGTCGTAGCCGTGGCGCAGCGTGTACATCTGTGCAATGAAAGCGTTTGGAAGCGAGGCTGGGTGAGCCCCTCGCGTGGCAAACGTCAATACACCAATGCGCAGCCTGTTTTCGTAGCACCCCGCCGTGCGTGTGTAGGCGCAGGATGAAGACGCAGGCCAGCCCCCCGGCGTCACCGTGTCCAGCAGGTGAAACGCCGTGGCTGACGCCACGAGCGCACACAGCAGAGCGACGCTCTGCATACCACCCAGGTGAAAACACTTTGGATATATAAAGGTACATTTGAGGGGACGGAAATGTCCTGGTTCGGTCCACCAGCCAACTTGGCCCCCATTGCCGTCGCACACACCGTGCCTCGCACGCACCGCAGCCATGCGATTACGTGGCAGCCCGTGCGCGACGGGCCAATTGAGAACATCTCTCAGTGGCAGGCGGTGGACCAAGAGAATAGGCTGCAAACGCTCGCGGCCGAGGCGGGCAAGATATAAGCGCTGCGCGCGAGCGTGTCATAAGACGATGCCCAAACTCGTTGTCCAGGTGGATGAAAACTCGCGAGCAGTTGCGGGCGTGTTGATCGATGGGGTGCCCGCCGAGGACGTCGAGGTTGTCTCCACGAGCGCCCGTAAGCGTCAGGTGCCATCCTCAGTCATCCTCGAGTTTTGCCCACGTGCAGCATCCGGTGCGCTAGACAAAGCTCTGGAGGTGTGCGCCAGGCCGCGCGTCCTTGCAGCCGTTCCGTGGCGCCACGCGTCGGTGCCCCCCGGCTGCGCCTATGCAGAGAGTACCGCCTACGTTTTGCCCGCACACGCCTTGCCCGAGCCGCGCTCGTTTTTCCCGTTCAACTGGCGCTACGCCGCCGGCTTTGCGCTCGTCGAGATTGAGCCCATGCTGGACGACAAAACCAACGCCGCACTGTCGGCGGAGTACTTCATGACACGGCAGTTTCAAGAAAAACGCACCGCACTGGCCGCCGCTTTGCGGGGGGCGAGCAACAGCCACGGCACGACGCCCGGCTTTATTTTGCCCGACACCAGCAAACACCTGGCTGCGTACGCGCACCTGGGCACGGCGCGCGACCCGCTCCTCGCCCAGTTCCGCCCCGACTTTGCGCGCACGAGCAAGCTCAAACTTCTGTCGGGCGACTACATTGCGTTCTGCACCAGCACCTGGACGAACGTCTCCGCCGAGACCAAAGCGATGGCGGGCCACGCCGAGGCGATGCGGCACTACTACGCCGTGGTCAAGTGGGGCCTGCCCCTGGAGTCGGTGGACCAGCTGAAGATGTTGCTGTACTGCAACCCCAACGGCGACACGTGGGCCAAGCTGGTGGCGCGCAAGCCGTTTGAGCGCGCCGCGGACCTCGCACGCGCCCTGCGTGCCAAGTTTTTGACGGATGCGCTCGCCATCGCAGGTAAAGGGGGCTGCGCCCCCTTTGGAACCCCCGCCGCGACTGACTCGGCGGCGCAGGATTGCAGCCCAAGCGGTCCAACCCGCACGTGGTGGACACGGCGACGGATGTGTTTGACCCGCAGCCGACCGAGGTGAACGCGGACGGCCTGGAGGCGCCGGGCGTTGTCTTTTATTCGGGGTGTGCAGCGACGCACCGCGCGGCGCGGGGGCTCATCACAGAACTGGCGCCCGAGCGGGATGCTGGGCTCATCTGGCTGCACGGCGCCCCCTCGGAGAAAATAGGCGGGGAGCCCTGGAAGCAGGCGGCGTCGGTCAACAGCCTCCCCGTGTTTGCAGGCGGCAAGGCGACGACGAGCACGCTCAAGTCCTACGCAAGTGCAGGGTGGAGTATGGACTATGGCTACGCGAAACTGGATCCTATCATATTCGTGTAGTACTTATTAAAATGTCAGACTCCGGCTAGTATGCGGCTGTTTTATTTCATGAGCCTCGTTTTACTGTCCTACGTCGAATGTCGAGTAGGCGTTTTCATTGTAAGCTATAAGGAGGACGCCATGCTTTACAATCTCATACAATCGATTCGGGAAAGCGATGTGTGGGCAGATGAGTCCAGGCGCCCATATATTCGAGTCATTAACACGAACAAAACGCCTCTGAGAGAGCGCCTGGTTCAACAACTTCCGGAGGACATACTGGTCACCGATATATTGCAGTCGTCAAAAGCGCGCGGACACACTTCCAAGTACTACAACGAAGCGATAGTGTCTGGCTTTGACAGCTTAAAGAAGCCACAGTTGGAGTGGCTCGTCACAATACAGGCCGACACAGTGCTTTGCAAAGACTGGTATGCGAGCGTCGAAGCTGCGATGCAGACCTGTGACTTTTTTCAGCATGGCGCCGGCGACCAGTTTGTTGCATACAAGCCCACTGCGATTTCCGAGGTTGGTCTGTGGGATGAGTTGTACTTTGGAATAGCCGGACACGAAGGAGACTATTTCCTGCGAGCGGCTATGATACTCGGTGCACGCGCGTGCATAAACGATCACCATCATGGGCGCGTCAATTCACCTTCCCCGTCATCAATCTCCGATCACATCACATGCAACTCTCCTGATACTGGCTTTCACCGCAACGACAACCCCTCGCGTGCGAAAAGCCAAGAATACTACGATATTTTTGCAAAGCCGTACTTTTTGAGAAAGTGGAGCGCTTGCGGATACAGTGACACAGCCTGGCCTGTGTCTCCCCCTCCGATGTGTCAACCGAACATCGAAGAAATCAACTTTTATCCTCATTTTATGGAGTGATGGTTTTCAAAAAAGTGTATCAACTCACTGCTGTCATGCACCTGCACGGAGCCCGTGCCGGCGGCGAGGCGCGCGCGCCGGACGAAACGGGTTCGCCTGCTCGCAGACTGAATCCACTCCGCTACGGCGGAGGGCGCTTGGCGCCCCCCTCCACAGCGTTTTCCAATCGAGTGATTTGCCACTGCGTGTTGTAGCTCCACTTGCCCCCGTCCCCGTCGGGTTCGTGCGAGCGCTTGTACGCCTCCATCTTTGCCAGCGCCGCATACCCTCTCTGCAGTGCAACCTCGAGCTGTTCTGAGTTCCTGCACGCTCGCGCGCGAATGATTGCACCGGATATGTCAAGACTTGGGTTTACAAACACACTGCGAAACACTTGCTCTTCCATACACACGAATAGTTCTAAGGTATGAATAGCACGCAGCCCAGCCCAGCCGCGGCGGGGCGTGGCCCAGCCGCGGCGGGGCGTGGCCCAGCCGCGGCGGGGCGTGGCCCAGCCGCGGCGGGGGGTGTGGGGGGCGTCAGCCCCCCATCTAGTCCCAGACAACCTTCTGCCCCTCGCATCCCAGCGTCCACGGCCGCCCGCACACCAGGTGCTTGACCGGGAACTTTTCCCGAAAGTCGGCGAGGAGCGACTTGTAGGTGGTGTGCTTGCTCGCGAGCGCCTTGCAGGCCAGCCAGGCGTGCACGTGCCGGTTGAAACCCGCCGTGTTTCTGTTGCGCGCGCACTGGTGCGCCAATCGATGGTGCTCCAGCGCCCAGCCCTTCATCGCACTCCAGTCGTGCGAGTACTTGTCAATCACCTTCGCCTCCAGGATGTCCGGGTACCACGTCTTGGCGAACGCCTCGGCGGGCTGACCCAGCGGGAGGGGCAGGCGGAAGCCAAACACCGACACAAACTCGCGGCACCCCTCCACGGCATTCAGGCGGCGCAGGTACTGCGGGTACGTCTCTGCCACAGCGCGCTTCACCGTGGTGGTGCTGCGCACCGGCGGCGCGATGGGAGGCGCTGCTGACCGCCACGCCATACGCTTAAAAGGCGCCGGTGCAGAAATACGGCGCGGCGCCTTCTGGCGAGGGGGCGGCAACGGCTTGACGTCGCAGCCCAGCGCCTCGTTCAGGTCGCGCGCCACCGTTTCCCAGTGCGGATCTTCGCGGGGCGCACCGCCCACGCCGTGCGACATGAGATACGCGGCGAAGGGGGTGATGTGTGCGTGGTTTTCAGGGCGCTTGGTGAGCTGCGCCAGGTGCAGGCGGGCTCGATCGATCAGAGCCATGGGAGGGGGCGAAAATGACATCGAACACGACGCCGCCTCGCGCTGTCGAACGGTCACCCGATTACGGGTCCTGCTCGGGCTCGATTTTGGCCGCGCCTACGAACTGGTCATACATCACTTGAAGCTCCTGCGTCGGCGCAGTGTCGACGCGACTCTCGTATGCAACAGCCCCCGCCTCTGCGAAAAACGCCACGCTTGCAATGACGGCGTAGGCGCCCAGGAGGAGCAATCGGTCGGCGGACAAGTGTCCTTCGATTTGGCACGCCTGCGCAGACGCCCTGCACCAGTCCGCCTTGACGTTGCCGGCGGCGATGCAGGCGGCTGCGGTGAGGCTGCCGAGAAAGCCAGAGGTGAAGGATGATGCCGCGTGCGCAAACATGTGGTTGCGCCGCCGCGTGTAAATAGCCACCGAACCGTAGAGCGTGCCCAGTATGTTTGAGGCGCCCACGAAGATCGCGAACACCGTGTTGTCGTTCGCCGACATGTGTACGGCGTAGCTGGCAAAGCTGAGAAGAATGGCGCTGAGCACGAAATTGACTAGGTTGAGCAGCGCAGGCATCTTGGTGCGGATCCACGTGCCGCCTGCAATGACCGAGGCGCATGCGGCCGAGCACGCCATCAGCACCGACCCTGCGACGCACAGAGCGCCGCTCGTCACCAGGGCGTGCTGGCCCAGGGCTGCGACGTACGACGACAGGATGGCTGCCAGCTGGGTGCGCGTGTTTTGCGTCAAGAAACAGAGCACGCCTAGATAGAGTGTGAGCATCAGCGACACGATGACTGTCAATACATAGATGATGAGCGTGAGACGGCCGGTGTGCGCAGCGCCTGCACAGCCGACGAGCGATGTGGCCAGCGAGACTGCACCGATGGCGCCAGCCGCCGCGCGCGGGTCGAGCATAAAGTGGTCGGCGTGATGCCACGCCTTGCCCGCAACCAGGGAGATGACGACCGATGAAAATACGAGCGTGATGGCATTGCTGCACAAAAGTGCGACGCGGCAGGCGTTGACGGCAAACTGGCCTGACTCAAACGGGCGAAAGAACCGCATCTCTTTACACGTACGCGGGCGCGTAGAATAAGTATATGTGACTACAGCTGAGCCGCCTCGAGCCGCTTCGCGGCTGCAATTTTCTCGGCGGCAGCTGCTTCAGCAAGCAGCTCCTCGCGCTTGCGCTTGCGACACGTGTCCGCCGCCTCCAGCGCGTCGCGCAGCGCAGCGAAGTTGGCTTTAAAGGCTGCACCGATTTTCTGCTGGTCTTTGATCGTGGCAGTCTTCGCCGTGAACAGCTTCCTCGCATCCAGCACGAGCTTGTCGTAGCTCTCGTCCAGTTTTTCAAGGATGGCATAGTTTGTACGTGACTTTTCGATGAGCTTGGCTCGCTCCGCGTACGCAGCAGATGTGTCCGAGTGGGTGCGGGCGCGGGCCGCCGCCTGAATCGCAACCAGAGCCTGCGCGTGGCGTTGCTCGAAGCGCACGTTTTGAGCCCAGCACCGAATTCCGCAGCATCCATCTTTGCCGAGACAGGGTTTTTCCCAGACAGGCACGTCGAAAGGTCCCGACGGCTTGGTCGCGCGCATCCAAGACATGCGGAACTTTACAGCTGCCGCCGGCTTGGGCGCAGCCGCGGCGGCGGCGGGCGTGGGCACAGCCGCGGCGGCGGCGGGCGTGGGCACAGCCGCGGCGGCGGCGGGCGTGGGCGCAGCAGCGGCGGCGGCTGGCGTAGGCGCCGCGCAAGGCACCCCTTTGAGAGCGGGCCGAGGATGCGCCGCCCGGATGTCGGACACGACGTCATCGAGACGCTTTTTCAGCGTCGCCAGGTTGTTGTATTCTTCCGCACTGGAAGCCTTATCGGCCAGCTTGTTGTCCAACGCCATCACGAACGACGCAAACTTTTCATGACGGGCGGCCGCCTGGTTGTGCGCTTGTATTATTTTCACACTGCGTCGTGTGAGCTTTCGAATACACAGTGCGCTTTTGCAACGTACATCTCTTCGCGAACCTTGGCACGCGACTCATCGGCAAGCAGAGTGGTGGCGTGTTCTGCGAGATGCTGCAGGGCGCGCGGCGTGTCGGTCTGGAGAGGCATGGGGGCGAAAATGACGCGCCACGAGGGCGTGCGTGGTGATCGCTGGATTTGACGATTATAAGGGCGAGGCACGGACTTGTACACAATGACATAACCCAGTTATGCTTATAAGTGGATAACACTCTACGGATTACGAGCCTCGATTATGCATCCAGACACTGGCACGCGCCTGGCTGGCAATCGTCCCGACAGCACTGCGTTGCGTTGAAACAGCCAAACAGCATGTTCCACGACCGCTCAATAGTGTGCCCGAACGCCGGCTCTGTCATAATACTCGGTCTGCCTTCAGCAACCGCGCCGCGGTGTATCCAGTGAGCGTCTGGAGCTGCGACGATGCTGAGCAGGTAGGAATAGACCCGCGTCGGCTGATTTTGTATTCTGCGCCTTGACACGATAAACTCTCCGTTGTAAAAAGTCAGCCAGGAGTCGCGTGCGCACATCTCCCCCGTCGCAAGTGTGTATATTTCGGAAAGGTGCGCCTGCACGGAGGGCGACCCTCCGTCGCAGACTGCACATCGGCACATCCCCTCATTCGCGAGGCCGAGCATCCCAGTGTTTGGAGTAAAAAGCGCGAGGCGCGCCCACATCCACCCGGGGATATGCAGCGCCTGGGTGAACCAGACATGGTCCGCGTGGACGTGGTGATGCGTCAGATGGTGCAAGTAACACCGGCTTTCGCGACCCGCGTTCTGTTCAAACGCATGCACGTGCCACTCTGCGGGCGCTTCTGTGTCGAGCGGGGCTTGTGAATAGAGATACACTGAAAACGAGTCGACCGCGAACGGGAGCTTTGCGTACGCCTCTTTCACAAACGCGGTAATGTCTGCGACCGGCTCGTGGAATCGACAGAGGACGACATCGAGCGATGTCGCACACGCACTCGACACAAGCAGCGTGGCAAGCACGCGTCGCATCGCTTACACACGGCGCCAAGTGCGCGTTTTATATGAGCCATTCGACGCACGGCGAGGGCGTTTCGGGTTTTCTGGGCACCCACGCGTCCAGGACGAGCACGTCGCCTGGTTTTTCGTTTCGAAAGTCAAACGCGGACCAGACATGGTCGTCGCTGCACGACACGCTCATCATGGGGGCGCATCCAAAGGCGGTTGGCACATACCGTGCATCGTAGACGCCGAACCGGGCGCCAGCATCCCGGGCAATCCACGGCGACGTGCACGGAACCTCTGGGAGAATGGGTTTGCGCCCCAGCACCGCCCCCGCGTTGACGAGCAACTTGATGTGGGTATCCAGCTCCTCGAACGACGCATACGTCATGCGTGCGTCCCACATCACATAGGCAGTGGCTCGAATCGGGGGGCCATACCACATATTGCGAGCTTGAAGCACGTGGGCGCGGTTAAACTTTTCAGACGTGGAATTGTAGCGGCCAAAAAAGGCGACGAGATGTGTCGCCGTGGAGGCTGCATCGGGGTAGTCTGGGTCCGTCCAACCCCGGTTGAAGGCTCGGTTGTCGTTTGTGTCTTCGAGGAAGTCTCGAGGCATGGCCACCGTTTCGGTGACACCGCCCAGGTGCAGGCGCTGGCGTCGGTCGTTGAAGCGAAATCCGACGTGGACGCCGTCCGGCAGGCGCTCGCCCACGCCAGGAATGTCCCGCTCGAGACACGGCCAGTGGTTGAGCGTCACGTTGTGCGCCAAGGTGTTGTGGATCGCTCTCAGAATGTCCTGATCCACGTTGCTACACATAAACTTCAAATTTGGAACGGACGCTATGAGGTTGCCCCTGCGCCACACCTCGCGGAAGGCTGTGGACATCGGCCCGCCGGGCGTGGTGCCCTGTGCATAGAGACAGCCCCCGTTGGCGAGCTCGCTGTCCGCCATCTGGAAAAGATGCACGTCTGGCATCGACTTGGGCACAGCGTACAAGTCTTTGTGAATGACCACATCCAGGTCGAGCAAGGCGACGTTGACGCCCGCATCAAGGAGGTTTGCGGTAAAGAGGTAGCGCTGCATCCACAGGCGCTCAGCCAGAAAAACTGACTCGTGCACATTGTCCGGGAGCCAGCCGCAGCCGCCCCATGTGGATGGGTTTGGCCAGGCGTCGCGCAGCAGCTCGCACGCGTGCTCGTCAGCCCCCAGTGCAACCCAGTGCTGGTATCCCACGTGCGTGAGCATATTGAAAAAGTGGACCGCCCAACGCTGCCAAATACTGTCCGAGGTCACCGCGGCGACGATGATCTCCCCCTTGTACGAGCGCGCGGCGATGACGTTGTCAACGCGTTCTATGAGACCAAAAAACGAGGGAAGCGGCTCTCGGGCGTAGTATGCCGACCTGTGAAAAGGTCGTATTTTGTCTGCGCCGGCGAGGGCGCATAGAACAACACCAAGGAGGGTGCGCATACACACGGAAGCCGACTGGGTAAAATACACGCGACTAGTCATACAACAGCTCCCCGAGCTCCCCGCCCGGCAAGTGCGTTGCGATGAAGCCGGTGTCCTCGCACCGCAGCGTCTGCAGGCCCAGCGGCAGCCGACTCCAGCGGCAGCACCTCGTGTGGTGCGTGGAGGCTGGATCGCGCCGCGGCGTCGCCTGCGGCTCGCCCAGAGCAATGTCTTGACTGCAGGCGCGACAGGTGGCTGCCATACGTCCGCCACCCTCCCGGGGCACGCCCAACGAGTAGCCAACCGTCCAGCGGCCGTTTGACGGAGAGTTGGCCACCCGCTCGATCGCCTCGGCATACAGCTCCCGTGCGCGAGGAGAGGGCGGGGTGACTGGCCGCATCGCAGCCATGACGGCGGGAGTACGGCGCAGCACGGCGCGCATCATCTGTGGCACCAAGATGTGCTGCAGCGGCGCCATGGCGGCATTCATCATAAACTGCAGGGTGTGCTGCGCCTCATCCTCCCGACGGCGTTTCTTGGCAAATGTGTGATTTGCCAGGTGCCAGCGCTCCTCGCGCCCCGCGCGCTCCTCGGCGCGCTCGGGCGTGAGCGTCGGCACAAGCGTCATCTGCAGGAGGTCATCCACAATTTTGTTGTACGCCGGCTCGCCGGCGTCGGCCCGGCACGTGGGGCAGCTGGTCTTGCCCTGCTGGCGGAGCCACCTGAAGATGCACTCGCCGCAAAAGTTGTGCCCGCAGTTGGTGAGCACGTGGGGCGCAACCATCGTGTCCAGACACACGTTGCATGCCGACATTTCAGAGAGCTTTTCGACGAGCTCCGGCGGCGCCCGGAGTGCTTCAACGGAACGCGGCGCGTAGGCTGGCGGCGGCACGTCTTCGTCGCGCGCGCGCGTCGGTGCGAGAGGCGGAGGGGCCGCCATTTGCATCATCATCTGAAACATGGGCGGGGGTGCCTCCGGCTCAGCCTCGGCGGGGTCAAAGATGTAGACGTACGGCTTGCACTCGTCTCCCGCCTGGCCGGTCCATGCAAAAGCAAAGCTCACGACGTCGCCGGGCTGCAACGTCTTTGGCTCATCGACGCGCTGGCCATTGACAAAGGTGCCGTTGGTGCTGTGCGCGTCGGACAGGATAAACCCCCCGGCCCGCGTGATCCTGGCCTGAGTTCGCGAGAGCATGAGCTCACCGACCGACTCGGCCGAAAGCTGTACAAAGTTCTGGATGCCATTGGAGTTTTGCCTGCCGATGGTGATCTGGTCGCCCGTGATGGCGATGCACCGCGGGAGCCCCAAAGAGTCGCACGCGCTGATAAGCTTCAACATGAGCGCTCGAAAATGACGATATATATATAACGCACGCGGCGTCATTCGATCGCGCTCATGGATTTGAGTCCGGATCCCCGGCAAGTTCGGATTTCAAACGTCGTTGCGACATGCATCTTTAACCGCAGCATAGACCTGGTGCAGCTCGCCTGGGCCACGTCGGGCGACTACAGCCCGGCGTCGTTCGCCGCGGTGCAGATACGCCTGGTGCACCCCGCCTCCACCACCCTCGTCTTTCACTCGGGACGCCTGGTGCTGACGGGTGCCGGGTCGGAGTCGTCGGCGCTCATGGCCATCTACATCTTTTACCGCATGCTGTTGAAGGTGCACCCCGACCTGATCATCAAGGAAATTGCCATACAAAACATTGTCGCCGCCGGCGCCTTTGGCAAGTGTGTCTTGCTAGACAAGCTGGCGGCCAAGTACACGCTGGATGCCATATTCGACGCCTCTCTGTTCCCCGGCCTCCGCCTGCAGCTGCAAGACCCGGACGTGAAGATACTGGTCTTTTCCAAAGGCAAGGTGGTGTTGACTGGCGTGCGGTCGCGCGGAGAGCTGCGACGCGCCTGGGCCACCGCGCGCACGCTGGTCAAACCGTTTCTGACGGACGAGCTGGTGACGCACACCTCCTACCAGGTTGCGAAAAACAGCCGCAAAAAGCTCAAGCTGGCGGAGGTGGACGAGGACGAGTACATACGGACAGAAGCGGCGGCACTTATCGATTAATAACACACCGGGCTCTCGACTGCACCCGCCGCCGCCGCCGCCGCGAGCAGAAAGGTGTCCGCGCCCGAGCCCCGAGCCTCGATTTCGACGCGAGCCATGGCTGGGCATCCCGTCACAGAAAGCGACGTGCGCATCACGATGCCGTCGCAGCGCACGTTGAACACCTCTTGCTCGACCGACGAGTTGTAGACTCGGCCCAAACACCCGAGCTGCGACCACGCAGACTCGAGCGGCTTGGTGAAGACGGTCACATCGCCGCATCGACTGTCGTGCAGGACACACGAGAGCGTGCAGGTGGCGAGCCACGTGACGAGTCGCATCCCTAACCCGAACGTCTTTCGGGTACTTATACCTAAATCAATCATGTTTCTTCATCGCGGTGTTCGTCTCCTGGGTTTTCGCGGGATCCGATGCGTCATGGGTACGAAGGCGAAGCCTGGGAGCTTTTCGATATGCAAGAGAAAAGTTTTACCTCAATGCGCTCGCCGCCGATGCGGCAGAAGCGACTCGGATCCAAAGCTGAAGGGCTGCGGATATAAGGCGCACGCGCCTTCTGTGCCATATGGAAACACTTCACGCCATCATTGAGCGAGTGCGTCAGCGCGGCAAAAGCTTGTGGGTTGAACCGGACTTTGACGACGACAACGAGTCTTCGTCCAGCGAGGAGTCTGACCTCAACGCGGCTGACGTGTGTGCGGAGGCACTGGACCGGTACCGAGCCGCGGGGGCGAGCCCGGAGGCGATCGCGTTTCTCACGTTTGCAGTCACCCGGGGCGGCCCGCGCCCCTCGTGGCGCCCGGTCAAAACGGGGGCGTGCGAGGTGCGACCTGAGAAACAGGCGCACTACGAAATCACCGTGCGTGCCCGGGACGAGGAGCGCACGCTGCGCGTCTCTGCAGACGACTTTTTGCAAGTGGTTGCCATCCTCTATGTCGCATCGTTTCGCGTGCGCTGGGCAGACATATTCACGTGCGGGAAAACAGAAGCAGAGGTACAGAGAAACTATATACTCGCAAAGCGGTGTGTAATGGATTTTTAAAGAAACCTATATTAGTACCGGTCGTTTGTGTCGTTATGAGCATTTTCGGACCCTCTGGAAGCTCGTCTCTGAGCGACGCCTCGTTGTCGCGTAGCAGCATGCGTCCGCGCGTTCGGGGGCGAGTGAAAATCCCAGACTGGGCGCTCGCTTTGAAGGACAAGACGCGCGTTGCGGACCTCGAGTTGGCACTGAAGCGCTTTCGCGACCGTGACGCCGCAAGCGCGTGGGCGTTTACGCAGTACCGAGAGGCGCTTGGCGTGTCGTCCGCCAGGAAAATGGCGGAGCACCTTGTGCCGCTGTTTCGCGAGCGCAACCGGAAAGAGGCGAGTGCAGCCGCGGCGCTCAATACGCGTCGCGCGAAGAAGTTTATCGAGTACTCGATACTCGAGGAGATTGGGGACGAGTCAGACGAGTATAATCCAGCCTTGTGGCCGCACTCCATCGTGTCTGGTGAGTTTGTGGATGACCCGCTGATGACGCCCCCGCAAAGCGAGCACTGGGTCGATGGCTTTTACAGCGAGAAAAAGTTTGAACGTAACCATATCCGAGGCTCGCTGATGGATGTGGATGAAGACGATGACGACGAGGAGGAGGAGCAGTACGACGAGGAGGAGGAGGAGGACGAAGAGACAAGTTCCGGCTCTTTCTCTTCGTTGATTTCATCGAGTGACGAGGACACGGGCGACGACCGTGCCGAGTTTCACGAGTATTGCAGGCGTTTTACGGAACAGTTGGACTACACCATCGCAAGCATCGAAATTGTGACGGACCGAAAACTCAGCCGCCGCGAGCTCATCGACCACCTGTTCAACGCACTGCTGCTCAAGTCTCTGCGGCCCCCGCCTCCTCCGCCCACGCCAAAGACGGAAAAACAGATGATGTACGAACAGCTGGTGAGAGAGGGGTATACGCGAGGCACAACGGACTGGAAATCGCGTCTCGCAGAGCTTCAGCGGGACGCCGAGCTGCAAAAGGCTGAAGATTTTGTTGTGAAGCAGCTCAAAGACGAAGGCGTGGTTGACGAGGATGAGTGGGAGTCACGCTACTACCAGCTCCTCGACCGCCGTCTGAAGAGCTCGGAAGAAGCCGGGGCAGAGGCTCTGCGCGCTGCAGACGCGCGAAAGGCTGAGCAACAGAAAGAACGTGCGGCCCAGGCTGCACGCGAGCGCGCAGAGGCGCTCGCAGAGGCGGCGCGGGTGGCTGCACAGCCCCGCAACGCGCGAGCGGTGCGTCCCAACTATGCCGAGGATGGTTCGGATGATGCCGGCGACGACGCAGAATTTGTCGCGGATGAGGAGGAGGACGAGGACGACGACGACGAAGAGGATGAGGACTATGGTGGGCGCAACCGTGCGGTGCCTCGTCGCCCGGAGCCCCGCCGCGCACGGCGCGCACCGCGCAAGTCGGTTGACGAGCCGGTTGGGATGTTTGATGAGCCGGTTGGGATGTTTGACGAGCCACCGCCCCGTCTGTTGCGCGCCGTGAACGCCGCGCGCTTTGGGCACGTTGCTCGCACGGAGCGCGCGGGCGCCGCCCCGCGCCCACCCCCCGATGCCCCGCACGACGAAAACCTCAAGTGGATGCTGCAAAACTTGGAGCCGCGCGAGTGGACCGACCTCCAGATGAAGGACTACGTGCAAGACCCAGCGAACGGCCTGCGGCCATACCCGACGTCAACGAACCCAATCAACCAGCTGCGCGAACGCCTCTATACGAAACTTCGCGACCGGGGGCTGGTGGATCAAGAGTACGAGGGGGATGCATACACGGGGCGTTACAGATGGCACTATGATGGTCAGAACATGGCAGGTTGGGAGCGTGGACACGCGTAGGCGCTACCACACCACGCCATCCATGCCCCGTAAGCGCTCGTAGAGCTGCTCGAGAGAGCCGTCGTTTAATAAGACCGCATCCACCGCCATCGTCGAAGCCCCAGCCTCTGTCGCGTGCGTGCCCGCGCTCGTCCCGGGACGGTCCACGCGAATGAGAACGCCGCCCGCTGCGGTGATGGCGGCGGCCTCGTTTGGCATCCGCACGTCGCTCACCACCACGTGCCCGGCGGCTCCGTGCAGGCGGCGCTGCAACGACGCAAGCCAAATGTCCTCGTGGAAGGCTCCGCGCATCACCTCCGTGCCGATGTGTTGCAAGGCGAACCGCGGGGTGAGTGCCGGCATCGCCAGCCGAGCTGCCCACCAGGTGTCCACCTGCTCGCGCCAAGCTCGGGACTCGGGCGTGTCCCCCTCCAACAGGTCGCGGCGCCACCCGAAAATGGCAGCCACGGCATCTTTGAGCGGCGCCGCAAAGGAATCGACAGCAAAGCCGTGGTGCGTCGCCAGCCGCAGGGCGACGGTGGACTTTCCGGATCCTGCTGCACCGACGAGTCCGACAATCATGCCGCACGAGAGCGGGCGAGAATGAATGACACGTTCGAACTCTTATTGGATTCGTTCGCGGCGCCGTGACACAATCGTAGCTCGGCAGTTTGGTTGACGTCTTGATTCAACGAGCTCATACAGGGGGGTCTCACTTTAAGAAGTTCCACCTTTAAGAAGTCAGTGAGTGTCCGGCAAGTTCTCGCGGCAGGTGACGCACCCTCCTGGTTCTCGGTTTGTTGCAAGGTCCACCCGCGATGAGGTTGCGGGCTTCCCATAACTTGGTACCGAGGGACCACGGCACAGGAGCGGTCCTAGTGCTTGTACTTGACGCAGAGCGTGAAGGCTGCTTTCTCGTCTCGCCCGGCGGTGTAGCCGCATCCAGGGCACAGGAACGTCTTAAAACCCCCCTTGGGACAGCACACGCCGCAGAACGGGCACCCGATGGTGGTGTACTCCTCCGTAGCAAGCACAAACTCGGCTCCGTCCACGGCGCATCGGTGCTGCAGGTAGCTCCTGAACCGGTAGTGGGCCAGCGTCAGCAGTTGCCGCACCGACTTGTTTCTCAGCACGCGCGCCGGGTCGTCCGGGTGGCGGGGGCGGCGAATCATTTTCTGGGTCTCAAACACGGGCACCACCACCGTGTCAAAGCGGCTTGTGAGGTCTTTGGCCGTGCGCTTGTGCGCGTCGTCCACCAGGTTCCGGATCCTGGCTCGCAGGCGATACTCTGCTTTCTTCGCCTCGAACACGTACTCTTTTTTGACTGCCTCGGCGGGCACCATCCTTGCCGGCCGCGCGGCGTGGCGGTGCGCCCGCCGCTCCGGTGCCGAAGGCTTGCAGCTGCTTGCCAGGTGGTCCACCTTTCTCGCCAGTGAAAACAAGGCGTCGATACCGCCCTGCCCCTCCAGGTAAGCGCCCGTCTCGGCGGTGTCCGGCGAATAGTACGTGTTTCCAGAACGCGTGCCCGGATCGAGGAACACGCTTTTGCGCTCCGCAATCGGTCGCCGCGGCTTTGGCTTCACCTCAATGCGCTGCACGACGGCGTGCCACCGCTTCAGGCGGTCGCGGGTGAACCGCACGTCTCCCAGCAGCTTGCCGTTCTGGTCCAGCGGTGCCCGCCGAGTGAGGTAGATGACGCCGCCGCGGTGATTCTTCCCACGGGCCGTCACGCCTCCAAACGCCGCCGGCAGCGTCAGCTTGGTCCAGGTCCTCGGCTTTTGCGCAGGCTGCGGCTGGCCAACCACGGCGGGCCCCAGCGTCGGCCGCGACACGTGCTCCGCCTTGATGTGCTGCGCCGGTAGGCAAAATGTGTAGGCGGATGCGGACGAGCGCTGCTTGCGGTTGATCCTAAACTGCACCACACGTTCCTTTCTCCCCTTCTGCGCCTTCACCTTGGCCCAGCCAGCGTTGTTCGCCTTCACCAGGTCCCGAAACACCTGCTGCCTCACAGAGGCGTCCAGCGAACGCAGCCAAGAATGCTGCTGGGTAAACGAGCCGATGGCGATCGAAGCCACTCGGGCATCTTTCACGTCCCGCTTTCGCTTACGGACGGCGAAGGCGTCGGCGCACTCGTTGGGGGACTGCAGCAGCGGCTTGGCTTCGTAGAGCCGCTCATTGATGAAGCGCTTGCACAACAGGTCGACGTCGAATGCCGCAGGCCGCTCCTCTTCCGGTACGGAGTAAATGTGCTTCACCGCGGCGTTCCACAGAAACATGGACGCTCCGCCGTGGTTGTTCAGCGAGCGACGAACGCCTTTCGCCGTACCGCCGTCAAAATCTAGAAAGCGGATGCGCACGGAAATCGCCCGTTTGATAAGTTCGGAAGGCGGGTCGGAGGTGGGGAGGTCGAGCAGTGGGCGAAATCGGTTGGACGTTGGCAGAAGCACGGGAAGAGCCTTGACTGTGCGCGAAGACCACGATGACACGCCGGTTGGCCATCCGCTTGATACCGGCTCGGGCGCGTCAACCGG
>Ga0208741_10000172_pt1 | contig 35974 bp, 30 predicted proteins | sample CryBogCBE03Jun09_FD_184576 | JGI IMG/M metagenome (GOLD analysis project Ga0208741, IMG submission 184576) | Freshwater microbial communities from Crystal Bog, Wisconsin, USA - CBE03Jun09 (SPAdes) | ecosystem: Environmental > Aquatic > Freshwater > Lake | place: Crystal Bog, Wisconsin, USA...
CAAGGCACGCAAGCCGATATGTTGGCGAAGAGCTCGGTCGTACCTGGACACGGCATGAACTTCACGACGATCAGCCACTTCTTATTCTTGGCAGTAGCGCTCTATTTCATTTCATCACTGTTTATGTGGATTCAGGCGTATCTCATGGCTGGCGTTACCCAACGCACCGTCTATCGCCTTCGCCGTTTGGCGGAAGAGAAGATTGGCCGCCTACCTCTTCGTTACTTCGACACCCAATCACGTGGTGATTTACTCAGCCGCGTCACCAATGACATCGACAACATTGCAACATCGATGCAACAGGGACTGGCGCAGATCCTCAACTCGGTTCTTACCGTTCTCTCGGTCTTGATCATGATGGTCTGGATCAGCCCCGAGCTTGCGCTTGTTAGCCTCATCGCTATTCCTCTCTCGATGTTCGCATCGGTAAAGATTGCGAAGCGTTCAAAGAGTGAGTTCATTGCCCAATGGGACTGGACCGGAAAACTCAATGGCCACGTAGAAGAGATGCATACTGGTCACGCTTTAGTGAAGGTCTTTGGCCGTCGCCAGCAAGCGATCACCGACTTTAAGCGATTGAACTCAAACCTTTATGAAGCAAGCTTTAAGGCCCAATTCATCTCGGGAATTATCCAACCCGTTACACAACTCGTCTCGAACCTTATTTATGTAGCAATCGCAGTGCTTGGCGGCTATCGCGTCGCGACTGGATCAATGAGCCTTGGCGATGTTCAAGCTTTCATCTCATACTCACGCCAATTCGGTATGCCACTTGCCCAGATCGCAGGTCTCATGAACACCGTTCAATCGGGTGTTGCATCGGCTGAACGCCTCTTTGAATTACTCGATGCCACCGAAGAAGATTCTGATCTCGCTGATTCAATCCCGATGGGTCGCGCAAAGGGTGAGGTCATCTTTAAGGACGTCTCATTTAGATATGTTGATGATCAGCCGCTGATCGAGAACTTCAATCTCACGGTGAAGCCAGGTCAGACAGTTGCGATCGTCGGACCTACGGGTGCCGGCAAGACAACGCTTGTAAACCTCATCATGCGCTTCTATGAGATCAATAGTGGCCAGATCACTCTCGATGGTATCGATACATCAAAGCTCACTCGTGATGACTTACGTCGCCAGTTCGGCATGGTCTTGCAAGAGACCTGGCTCTTCAGTGGATCGATGCGCGAGAACATCGCCTTTGGATCAACCAATCCATCAGAAGAAGAGATCGCTGCTGCAGCGAGTGCCGCCAATATTGATCACTTTATTCGCGCACTTCCAAAGGGTTTTGATTCATTACTTACTGACGACAACTCGACTGTCTCTAATGGCGAGCGCCAACTTCTCACGATTGCTCGTGCCTTTATGGCAGACCCGGCAATCTTGATTCTTGATGAAGCAACATCTTCCGTTGATACCCGAACCGAAGTGTTGGTCCAGCAAGCAATGGCCAAACTACGCAGCGGCCGAACCAGCTTTGTGATCGCCCACCGTCTCTCGACGATCCGCGATGCCGATGTCATCCTGGTGATGGATAAGGGCGCCTTGATCGAGCAGGGAACCCACCACGACCTAATGGCCGCCAAGGGCTTCTATTACAACTTGTACGCGAGCCAGTTCGCAGAGAGCATCACCGAGTAAAACGAACTAAAGATTGTCCTTAGGGAAGCGTAACGCCAACCTCAAGTGCTAATGCAGATGAGATCTTTATCAACTTTGATTTTGTAGATTGACAACTTGGCCGTGATTTGGTGATAGCAAGAAGAGTCTTCTGATACGTGTCCAGCCACTTCTTCACTGATATTGGAAGCATCCTCTTGAGGGATAGGTAGTTTTGCATCTGTGGAGAGTTAACTGATGCAGGTGGGTTCATATTCGACAGCGCCTGCTTTACGATTGCAATTTTTTGATAGAGAACATTGGCTTGGTTGGCCATCGCATTTGCGTTTGCGATATCCACCTGAATTGTGGATAGATTTACGCAAACAGATGGAGGGAATGTTGGCTGTACGGGTGGCTTTGGTAAAACTTGCTTACCAAGAATGGACCATTTCTTATTTGACCCACACTTGAAGTAGGTACCCTTCAAGAGAGTAATACTTCCAACGGTTGCACACTTTGTGCCCGCTAAAGCCGAACTTGCGAGTTTGGTATTTACAGTCGCCAGAGGCGTCAATTGCCAGGTCGCAGAAGATCCCTGCTGCACACAAGTGTAATAAACGCCATTTAACAGTGTTGTCGCATTTGGAACTGCACATAGCTGATCTTGAATTGATTGAATCAATAAGCGGGTGTCGACAAGGATGTATTGAGATATTACCCACTGCTGTCTATTTTGAATTGACTTGCATGCGTACTGAACTCCGTTATAAACAGCATTCTCATTCAGAGTCACACAAGAGTCACCCAAAATATTTTGGTAAGCCAGTTTTGTTCCAATTTTAACCCTTGCTTTGACTTTCCACACCGAAGAATTTCCCACGGTCGCACAAGTCAGCACTTCTCCGTTTGCAATGGCAGAAATCCCAACTCGAGGACATGAACTACCGATTTTTGGTGAAGCCGCCTGGGCGGAGTTAATGGATAGTCCAGACAATAGGAGCCCGGAAATAATTAGAACTATACGAGAGCGAAGGAGAAAATTCATAAAAGTAATTTAGACTAAAAGGCAGACTTCAAGGGTCTTAGAGAATGGGTCTTATGCAAATTTTGAAAAATGACCGGTCGGAATGGCTTGCGCCACTCGCCCTCTGGATCACGACGATCGCATCGAGCCACCTCTACTTGAACTCTTATGTCTGGCCTAAGCAGATTGTGCTAACCACAGCAACGGCGATCTTGCTCTCAGTTCTTGCTCTGCAAAGTGGTGGTTTGCCGCGATGGTTGTTGCCAGCCCTGGCTCTACTACTTCTAACTTCGCTCGTACACAATCAATCCTATGCGCGCCTCTTGTGGGGAAGGGCAGGGAGCAATATCGGTTTAATAAGTTGGGCATCATTTTTGGTTTTGGCCGCTTATAGCTCTTCAAATCGCAAGCAAATCGAGTTTAAGCGAGCCGCACTAATAATGTCTACGGTGATAGGCGCTAGCCAAGCGGTGGTGCTATTTGCTCAAGAAGGAGAATTTTGGCCGGGAAAGCACTCTACGTTCTCGAATTTCTATGGGACTTTAGGAAATTCTGATTACACCTCGATGGTTCTAGGGATGGCTGCATTGGCCTCGATAACCCTAGTTCTGATGGTAAAGAAACGAAGCGCCCAATGGATCTTGTTGCTCATTGCGTTCTTGGTTATTTACCAGCTGATAGTAATTCGAGTCGTGCTCGGCGAAGTGTCCTTCACGCTGGGACTTATACTTATCGTTCTTAGCCGCATCAAGCAGGTAAAACTTCGATTACTTACTGCGGTCTGTTTCGCCGTTGGAATGCTCTTTGTCGGCGCTGGATTTTTCGGCTACGGCCCATTGGGGGTAAAACTTCAACAAGTTTCGCTACTTATCCGAGAAGTGCTTTGGCGCGGTGGGATTCTTATATGGATCCATAATCCAATTTTAGGTTATGGCTTTGACTCATATCTCGAGGGATTTAGGAGATTCAGAGATTCACAGATAGTGAGTGCATTTTCGTTAGCCCTTGTTGGTGAGGATGCTCATAATCTCATTCTGACTCTGTGTCTCACCCTGGGGTTGTTCGGAGCCTTAGTTTCCTCCTATTTAATTGTCTTAGTTGTTAAAGCTGTCTCATACTCATTTCGAACAGAGAGAACCACTCCGGAAACGATCGCCGTGTTTTCGATATTTTTTGGCCTCTTTGTTGCCGCTCTCGCTACCCCATTGAACCTTGTAACCACTTCATGTCTAGCCTATTTCGCCGGCTTTTTGATTCCGTCTAGAAGGCCCATGGATTCGCCGGTAAACATTCTTCGGCGTCTCCATCGATTAGCACTTGGCTTATTCGTTCTCTCAGCTTTCGTTCTCTCAGCTTTCGCATCACTACCAGATTTCTTAGTTCAAAAAGCTTCTACGATAATCGTGCCAATTGCGGACTCTCCGTCCGCTGCGACTCGTCTTCGTTATTACATGAGGGCAGCATCAAATCCATTTGCGCAAGAATCTATTTATCTTAATGCGAGCACCGACCTCTCTGGGCTTGGCCAGGATGCGGAAGCTTTTAAAATTGCTGCTGCTGGCATCAAAAAGTTCCCGTCCGATTTTGAATTGAGGCAGTGGCGACTTCAATCGAAGGGGAGAATCGGCGTGCCTGACCAAGAAGATAAAGTCAAGATTCGCCAACTTGATCCCGCTCAATAGTGCGTCTCACTCTCGCGAAGATCAGGCTTCGCGGGCCTATTTAAAACTCACACCACTTTCCCAGCCCGAATTTCGCCTTCCATCCCTAGTCAATCCCAGTAGAAGTGGCATACTTATCTCATGAAAAGATCATCAAAGCTTGTTGCATCACTCCTAGGCGCCGCAGCTCTCGTTGCGACTCCTGCACTTTCATTTGCTGATACAACTCCAGCACCAAAAGCTTCACATGCACCTAAGGCAGCAAAGACTCCATCTCCAGCGGTCTCGGCCTATCGCGCAGCCCTTGCCCAATACAAGGCTGCTGCACAGGCTCGTCGAGCAGCACGCACTGCGGCGGATAATGCGCTGAAGAGTGCGCTCGCTGCGGCCAAAACTCCCGCTGAGAAGAAGGCAGCTCGCGCTGCACACAAGGCAGCAATCGCAGCCCTTCCAACTCTTCCTGCAAAGCCAGTAAAGCCAACGAAGTAATTTCAAGTAATTCCAAGAGCCGGGGCTAACCACCCCGGCTCTTCCTTTTCCCGACCACTTCTGATTGGCTTTGGCCACGACGAGTGAAAGGGAATGTTCCATGGGTAAGAGAGTTTTTGCCAATTATTACTATCGAGTGAAGTTCGGTCAGTACGCAAAGGCAAGTAAGTATTTTGAAGAGATTAAGGCCGAGGCACTCAAGCTTGGCATTAGTGATGTTCACATGGGCACGGTCGAGATCGGACAGAACTCGCCATCAACATACTTCTCCCTCATCTTTGAAAGCGCAGATGCGTATGGTCGTCAATGGGGCGGTGGTTCGGAATATGAAGCAAAGAGCGCAGACTGGGTGGCACTCTGGAAGAGAATTAGCGAAGAAGAGAATCAGGTCATCGAACGAGTGGGTTCAGATCTGATCTACGAGAAGTAAGAAAAGTAGGCGGCAATCCGTAACTCACCCAGCATATAAAGGGTCTGCGTAAGGGTTAGCGAAGGTTCTACGGTCATATAGACTCTCCCACTGAGCGTGAAAACGCTCGTGGGGCCTATAGCTCAGTCGGTAGAGCAACGGACTTTTAATCCGTGGGTCGACGGTTCGAGCCCGTCTGGGCCCACTTTATTCTCGCCCAGTCAGCACCTTAAAGAAGCGGATTACCTTGTTGCGCCAGCGCTTTCCTTGCTGAATCGGATTCACTTCAAGAACCTGCATGTGGGCTGGTTCACCAGGAGTCTTAACATCCTTAAGTGCTGGACTGCTCTCATCTAATGAGTCAGCAATACGTTCCATATTGCCGACGATCGAGACGGCACGGACCAACTGATCTTGGTTGACAGTTCCTGCTAACTCGAAGAGGTGCTCGGCGAGTAGGCGACTACCAAGCCGTAAGTCATGAGCGACGTTATCTATTTGGTTGATATTGCTATGTAGCTCGATATATTCAATTTTTGTGAGGATGGCTGCGCCGGTATCAAGAAGAGCCTGGGCTAATTCGCCATAGCCAGACATGAAGTTCTCACCTGATACCGCAGCATCGAAGAGTGCTCGGGCGATGGTGCGGACTTGCACGATTGTGTGTTCGATGGCGACCCCAGAGATATAGAGCGCATCGGCATCGCCTTCGGCTTCCAGCGGTGACCATCTGGCATAGCGCTTTGCTTCAAGTGCCTGTGAGCGAAGCTTTGGAATCTCTTCAATCAGGACACGGCCCTTTGCTAGCCACTGACCTGAAGTGACTTCGTCATATCCAGTCACAACGCCTTCGGCCATCTCAGAGAGAAGTGCGGCGCAATCTTCGCCAAGGGCTGCGATCTGGGCTTCGGTACGACCCTTTGGAGTGGATGCGTGCGAGAAGTACGAGAAGACGATTGCTACACCTGCCCCGACCAAAGTCGAGAGCAATCTATGTAGAGCGGTGTTACCGCTGATTCCTGGGCCAATAACAATGAGTGCTGTGACCGGGACGTTGACCGATGCGACTTCACCAAGGTGCAAAGCGCGGGCGACGATTGAACAGAATAAGACTGTGGTTGCGACCGCAATGAAGCCCAAGTGGAAGATGCCCACTGTGCCGAGTGCGACGCTGGCACCGATTGCGGTACCTACGATCTGGCCAAAGCCCTCGCGGACTGATTTGTAGAGGGAGATACGGATCGAGAGCGCACAGACGATTGCAGCGACAACGCCACCGGAATTAATAGTCGTATTGCCAACGAACCAGGCGGTGCCACAAGCGGCTGAAGCGACAGCGATCTGGCGGACCCAAGCGCGGCGATCGGTGAAGAGCTTGATCGTTCTGCGAAGGAGGCGTTTCATTGGCTCTCCCTCCAGCACAGATTTTCTAGACCCTGACAAGGAAAGTATCCCGTGCGTAAGCGGTTTGGAGAAATTACAGGCCGGTGAGCTTTACCGCTAGAAGTGAGACGCCCGCGACGATCGCCCAGGCGAAGAGACCCATAACTAGCGGCTTGTGACCGATCTTACGGATTGCAGCCCATCTCACATTAGAGCCGAGTGCAACGAGACCAGCCGAAATAAGGATCTTACTCGTCAAGGCAAGGTCACCATTGATTCTTGCTGAAAGATGAAGAGTGTTATGTGCAATAGCGACGAGTATGAAGCCAAGAACAAAGAGAGGGACGATCGGAACTTTCGCTCCGGATTTCGAAACCCCACCAGATAACTTTCGATTACGAAGCGAAAGGATCACAATGATCGGAGCAAGTAGGCAGACTCGTGCAAGCTTGAAGACAATGGCAGATGCAACCGAACCCGAACCAAAGACGGATGCTGTAGCTAAAACCTGTCCAACATCATGTACTGCAGCTCCCGCCCATGATCCAAATGCACGATCCGTGAGATGCATTGCATGGCCGATAACTGGAAGTACAAAAATAGAGAGTGTGCCGCAGAGTGAGACTAGGCCTATTGCATAGGAGGTCTCCTCTTCAGTCGCCTTTGTTTGTGGACGAACCGCTGCAATCGCACTAGCTCCGCAGATAGCGAAACCGCAAGCAATCAGCATTCCTAAATCTTCGCTGAGTTTAAAGAATCTAGAGAGAGCTAAAATTCCAAAGATAGTGAGAACAACAACGATGATGATTGCCAGAAACCCTTTGATGCCGATGGCACGCAATGCAGTCAGAGAGACTTGCGCACCAAGCAGAACAACGCCTGAACGCAAGATTCGTTTGCCAGCGAAAGTACTTCCCTCTTTAGCCCAGGTCGGCCACTTCCAAAGATTTGCAAGAAGAAATCCAAAGGCAACTGAGAGAGCCAAAGGACTGATTGCAGATTGCCACTGGCTTATTCCAAATGCGATCGCCACCAAAGCTGCAATGAGAGACAAGCCCGGGAGCTTTTTCATGAACTTAGTTTCGCATCCCAATCAGCCAATTGGGCAAGAACAGTATCTGCGACAGTTATTTCATCGCTCTGATTTAGGTTTTCTGGGTCAACACGGTTGGCACCAGGCATACGGCCGCCGGCATCATGAACCGACCCAACGAAGGAATCTAATCGATCGTGCGAGCCATCAACAGTAAGTTTCTTGGCGTCGATTGCTATCACGAAATGAGAAATTCCTTGAGGCTTGGCGGCATCATCTAATACAAACATATCTGGCATATTCGCGGCTAATGTCGGTCCAATGAGCGCCCCGGTGAGTGATTCCACGAGGACTGCAAGGGCGTAACCCTTTGCTCCACCCAGCGGTGCAAGCATCCCAGTAAGAGCAATCTTTGCATCAGTTGTTGGTTCACCGTCGGCAGAGAAGGCCCAACCGGGTTCTAGTGGCTCGTTTGCCTGCGCTTTTGCAGCAATCTTTCCACGAGCTACGGCGGATGTGGCCATATCAATAATTGTTGGTGGGGTTGTAGGAATTCCAGCGGCAATGGGCGAAGTTGATAGAACTGATTTCTTTCCACCCCATGGCGGCATTACTGCTGGGCCATTACTAAAGATAATTCCAACGAGACCCTTGCGGGTGATTGAAGCGGTATAAATTCCAAGAGCACCACAGTGTGAAGATGCTCCAACACCAACTGCGGCGATTCCGTTAATAAGCGCCCGATCGCCAGCTAATTCCGCTGCAGCCTGCAACTGCCAATGCCCCAGTCCATTCGCACCATTCTTCACGACAAGACTTGGCATATCAGTAACCGTCGTAAGAGTCGCTTGTGGATTTATTCCGCCAGCTGATAAACGTTCGAGATAGAAGGGGAGACGCATTAAGCCATGACTGCCGATACCCCAGCGATCACTTGCGATGATTGCCTTCGCACTAGTTTCCGCATGGTTTGGTTCAAGCCCCGCGCGAATTAAGAGCGAAGTTGCTCGAGATAATTCTGAACCTAGGTTGACCTTCGCCATTATCGAGTTGCCTCTTTATGAGCGCCGACGGCATGGGTAGCTGGCTGAGAAGCGAGCATGAGTTCAATATTCGAGGTCAAAATCGAGTTGATCTTTGCCTGGCTCTCTTTTGTGATGCCAGCTATGTGTGGTGTTAAAAGGACGTTCGGAAGGGTTTCAAGCTCGCCTATAACTGGTGGCTCGGTGGCACGGACATCAAGCCCAGCGGCAGCGACCTTTCCGGTTTTGAGCGCGGAAATCAGATCAAGCTCATTAATAACCTCGCCGCGGCCTACATTGATGATGAAGACCCCATCACGCATTGTGGCGAAACGGTCTGCATTCACCAAGCCATTAGTTTCAGGCGTTGACGGCATATGGATACTAATAATCTCGGAGTTCGAGATCACCTCATCAAGAGTCCCCAAAGTTATGTTCAGCCCTTGAATTCGTGGGTCATCACTTTTGACGAAGGGATCGTAGGCAAATAATTTCATGGCAAAACCTTGGAGCAATCGAGCTGTCGCGATTGCAGTAGCGCCGCAACCGAGTAGACCCCAGGTACGACCCGTGAGCTCAAGACCTGGTGTGCGATTCCATGCCCCAGCCCGAGTCTCCTGCGCAGAGAGCGAAATATTTCTCATAAGTGAGAGTGCAAGTCCTACTGTTAATTCTCCAACGCTCGTAGCGTTTGCACCAAGACCAGCTACAACGACGATTCCACGAGCATCAGCTGCTTTTATATCGATGTTATCGAGACCGACGCCAGCGCGAGCGATAACTTTTAGATGTGGCGCTGCATCAAGTAAATCAGCGGTTACTTGCGTTCTATTTCGGACGACGAGAGCAGTGGCGGTCGCGAGCTCAACTTTTAATTGGTCAACGTTCTTCCAAAGATCGGGATCCTGCTTTACGGGTTGCTTGGTAGCAAGTTCTGCAAAGGCAGGACCCCACACATCTTCAGAAATCAGAATCATGTGATTCTTATGCGCTGATGTAGAGCTTGGTAAAGGTGAATTCACGGTGACCCATGACTTCAGCAGTACAGAGACGACCATTTACAGTCTTATAGATGACATCCATCATCATGTCGCCAGCCTTGGTTAAGTCATATTCGTAACGAAGTAGACCTGAGACATCAAGATCCATGTGCTCTGTCATTGACTTTGCAGTCTTGATATTTGCAGTCAATTTGAGAACAGGAATGATTGGGTTTCCAATGACGTTGCCTTGTCCGGTAGGGAACAAGTGAATGACTGCCCCACCAGCAGCCATGAGTGTGACGCACTCTGCTGCAGCGGAAGATGAGTCCATGAAGTAGAGACCCTTCTTCTTTGGATCTGGAGCCTGTGCTGGCTTAAGTACGCCAACAACTGGGACCGAGCCGGTCTTTGCGATATTTCCAAGGGCCTTCTCTTCGATGGTTGTTAGGCCACCAGCTATATTGCCTTGTGTTGGCTGAGATCCAAGAAGGTTTGCGCCAGTTGACTCAATGACCTTGATGTAGTTGTCATAAGTCTCTTGGAACAAGTTACGACAAGCATCATCAATACAACGGTCAGCAATGAGGTGTTCTCCGCCAGTGAGTTCTGAGGTTTCACCAAAGAAGACAGTTCCACCAGCTTCAACCCAGCGATCCACTGCCTGCGAGGTAGTCGGGCAGGAACCAAGACCAGATGTTGTATCTGATTCACCACACTTGATCGACATGATCATGTCGCCAATTTCTGCCTCTTCGCGAACTAAACCTGATGCATCCTGAAGGAACATTGCAGCGACGCGACTAGCTTCTTGGATTACCTGAAGATCACCCTTACCTTCGATAGAGAAGGCTGCGACTGGCTTACCAGTCTTTGCAATGCCATCTGCAACGCGTTGGGTCCACTTTGGTTCGATACCAATGACAACAACTGCGGCTACATTGGCATTCATGCCAGTTCCGATGAGAGTGTCGAAGGTAAGTTGTAGATCGTCACCGAATTGAAGGCGACCAAAAGCGTGCGGTAGTGCGAGAGTGCCAGGGATAACTTTCGCTACAGCTTCAGCGGCTGCATTTGAGAGGTCATCAAGTGGCAAGATAATGACGTGATTGCGGATACCCATAGTGCCGTTTTCACGGCGATATCCCATTAAGCGCGGCTTGCTTCCCATCGATAACTCCTCATGTTGTGTGTGTGAATGTAATCGCCCTTTTTAATGGCAGCTGATGCAAGTCCGACTTTGATGCCGTACTTAATGATTGCGTCGCCCTCAGCAAGATCTGTGAGAGCAAATTTATGTCCGAGTGGGATCGCATGATTAAGCACCGCTGTGCTCTCTGTCCCCTCTTTTACTGAACGCCCTTGAAGGGTGCCGGGCTCCAGATCCATCATCGCAACGGCGACGTTGTCACCATCGTGATGGAGCAGGAACTGCGGTGGTGTTATTGCCATAGCTACACACGCCTCTCTTTGCTTGAAATCGGTAGTGGTCTGACCTCTTGGAAGTAATCTAAGCGTGAATAAAGCCAAATGTCTACCCTTTTTGGAGCATGTGGTCTAACCTGTTGCCTATGGGCATGTTACTCAGGTACGGGATTATTGGCGCCGGCAGCATGGGGCGCGAGCACATTCAGAACTTAAAGGTGATGGATGGAGTGACCGTTACGGCTATCTCAGACCCTCATGTGCCTTCTCAACAGGCCGCTCTGGTCTTGGTCCCTGATGCCAAGGTCTTCACTGACCACAACGCGCTCCTTAGCTCAGGGTTGGTCGATGCTGTCATCATCGCAAGCCCAAATGACACCCACATCGATGTACTTCGTGACGTGCTTCGAACCGATCTAGCGGTATTTGTTGAGAAGCCACTTGCAACAACCATAGAAGATTGCAAGGAGATCCTTGAGTTAGGGAATAGCCGTAAAGCCCTGACGTGGATGGGGCTGGAATATCGCTTCATGCCGCCTATCAATGAAGTGGTCCAACGCGCAAAAGCTGGTGAGGTAGGAACAGTTCATCATGTTTCCATCCGCGAGCACCGCGAACCTTTTTATCCAAAGGTCGATAACTGGAATCGGTTCACAGCACGGACTGGTGGAACACTGGTTGAAAAGTGCTGCCATTACTTTAATTTGATGGATCTCGTCCTTGGAGAGCATGCGACGAAGGTCTATGCAACAGGAGGCCAGAGCGTTAACTTCCTCGATGAGGTTTACGATGGCAAACCAGCAGATATGTTGGATAGCGCCTTCGTGATTCTTGAATATGCATCTGGAAAACGAGCAATGCTAGATCTTTGTATGTTTGGTGAGGGTTCGTACGACAAGGAGATCTTTACCGTTGTTGGAGATCAAGGAAAACTCGAATCTTTCTTACCATCTCATAATGTTCGATATAGCAAGCGTTCTGAGTGGGGCGATGCATCTCAGTGGTTTGCGGGTGGAAAGGGCGGAAGCCAAGAGCGAATCGTCTTTGATCACGGCGCAAAGTATCTCGGTGCTCACTATGGCGCCTCATATATCGAGCACGTGAAATTCCACAAAGCGATCCTTGAGGGATCTCCAGCCGAAGTAACGTTGGCCGATGGAGTAACAAGCGTTGCTACGGGCCTTGCTGCCCACAAGAGCATCGCAGAAGGCCGTCCGGTACTGCTTTCAGAGATATTAGGTTAGAGAACCTATCCTTTAATAAGCCTGACGGAATGGCCTGGCATATTTATCAACGATCTCACCGAGTTTTTCGAGACGAGGAACTGAGACTTCACGAAGGGCCTTATTGATATCTGGCGCTCCGACAATATCTGCCCAAACTGCACGGCCTGCTAAGAATCCGCTCGCTCCACCTTGTGCACAAGCCATTACTGCATCTGCAAAGAACTCAGCCTTCACACCATTCGAAAGAACTACCCAAGGACCTTCAATTGCTTCACTGATCGCAGCTGATGCGCGGGTGATGGCTGCAAGATCTCCCTCTCCGTGGAACGGCACTTCAGCCTTATAAAGATCTGCTCCCCATGAGCGAGCTTCTCGGGCGGCCGTGATTAATTCAGTCTCGCGATCCCAACTCTTCGATGAGTCATTCGGTGCCTTTACGATCACTTCAATAATGGAAGGGAGATCGACTGCATCACAGAGAGCATTGAATTCATTAACTAACTTCATTCGCGACTCCGGAGATTCATCATTACGCCATAAGACTAAGAACTTGAGCCCCGCCGCGCCGATTGATTTCATACGATGTGGATCAACCGATTGGTCGACTGCAGTATCTGTGGCTGCGCCACCGGCGGGACCAATTAGAAGATCTGCGGCTGCAATGAGGCCACACTTGGAATCCATGGCTTCGGCATTAACAATCGCATCTAATCCAAATTCTTGATCTACAAGCAATCCAGAACCGTATGGGGATAATTCTCGCGCCACATCAACTTTAAACTGCGTGAGTTGTGAATCAGGGACTGGAGTGCTCTGATGCTTGGCGAACATTCCACGAAGTGCTTCACGCTGGTCGACTGCGACCATTGCAAGGGCACCTGATGGTCTGGCTAAGCGGGATAGGTCTCTTTTCATTTCACTCCAGATAAGAAGGTATTGAGCTCGGACGTTGTGGGTATTGCAGATTGACCGTCAAGCCCTCGACAAGAGAGTGCTGCAACCGCATTGGCTCTGCGGATCGCCTCCTGTAGGGCAAAACCTTGTATAAATTGAGCAAGCAAGGCGCCATGGAAGACATCTCCTGCGCCCAGGGTGCTCACGATCTCGGTCTTAAAACCGGGGGAGCTCACAAAGCCGGAGTCAGATGAAAATCCAGAACTTCCGACACTTCCTTGCGTAGCGACAACGATTGAGTTTGCCTTCTCGGCATCGTCCTTGAGAGCTGCTTCAAAGCTTTTGCCAGGATGGCGGCTCATGAGTGATTTATCGTTCGGCGCAAAGAGATCGACTGTTGAAACATCAAAATCCTCTACTCCATACCCGGCATCGAAGGAGATCAAGGGACCGTTTCCGCGAACTACTCCAGCGCCTTGTAGTTGTTTAATCCCTACATGATCAACGTGAACCCATGTTGATTCTGCAGCGATGGTTTTGGCGCGGTCATTTAATGGTGCCTGATGGATCGGCTGACGAGTACTGATTGCTCGAGCACTCCGCTCGCGGGATGCAACGATTACCGATCCTGCTGTTGCAGTCTCAGTGCGAGTGATTCCATCAGTATTGACGCCCTCATGCTTAAAGAGATCAAGAACATAATCACCATCAGAATCATTTCCGATGGTGCCTGCGATAGCGCTTGAAATGCCAAGTCGTGATAACGCAACTGCTGCAACTGCTGCAGGTCCGCCACCTGCACGGATTATCTCCTGAGCGATTACTCGCTCATCTTCAGTTGGGTATTTATCAACGAGAGCGATTGTGTCAACTGTTATGACACCACAACACAGAACTTGAATGGTCACTTGCGAGATTTCTGCTTCGCATCGGCTATCGCAGTCTGGCGCGCGCCGGTGATATGAGCCCGAGTGAGTGAAGCCGCAAGATCGCCTTCACGCTCCTCGATCGCCTTCAATATTGCTTCATGTTCGGTTCGAGAAACCTCAAGGCGGCCCGGCAATCTAAGAGTTGTCTCCATTGACATTCTCATTACATCCTGCAGCACACCAAGCGTCTGATTAATGAAGCGGTTTCCAGCGATCCCTACGATTGTGAGGTGGAACTTTGCGTCAAGTGTCTGAAGTAGTTCAAAATCAACCTTTTCACCCGAGGTTATTTGCGCCATCTGATTGAGAGTGGCGCGCAACGTGCGGATATCTTCCTTGTTGGCACGCTCTGACGCCCACCGAGATGAGGGAACCTCAAGTGCTTCACGGGCATCGAATAATTCATTGAGATCATGAGTCTTTGCGATAGTAGCTGCTCGTAACTCTTGTGCGAGGACTGGCTCAGAGACAAATGTGCCTTGTCCATGCTTGATGGCAACAAGTCCTTGGGCCTGGAGAATGTGGAGCGCCTCGCGAAGACTTGGGCGGCTCACATCCAACAGGTCAGCGAGTTGACGCTCGGGTGGGAGCGCAGTTCCTGGAGCGAGCTTTTGAGAATTGATCATCTCGATCACCTGGCCCGCGATCCGCGATGCTCTGCTCTCCGAGGAGACGGAATGTAACGACATTACTTAGCCCTTCACAGCGCCAGCGGTTAGTCCTGCGACGAATGATTTTTGCATAAAGAGGTACATCAGAACCATAGGAATAGAGGCGACCATAATCGCTGTGAAGAGCATACTGTAACTAGTTGCATACTCACCACGGAAATCAATGAGAGTGAGAGGCAGAGTCTTCTTATCTGATTGCGTAATAAGCATTAACGGATAGAGGAGATCGTTCCAACAAATAACAAAGAGGAAGATTCCAGTCGCACCCATTGCCGGCTTTGAGAGCGGGAGCGCAATCGAACGATATGTTCGCCACATACCCGCTCCATCAATACTGGAAGCTTCAACCATCTCCCGAGGAAGATCACGGAAGAAGGTAGTGAGAATGAAGATAGAGATTGGAAGCGTCACAGCAATATTGACCAAAATCAGGCCGTAAAGCGAATTAGTCAGATGTAATTTTACGAAGAGAAGGTAGATCGGAATGATATTGACTTGACCTGGTATAGCTAGACCGAGTGCGAAGAGAAAGAAGAGGACTCTTCCAGTCACTGTGATCATCCGCGAGATGGCAAAGGCGCACATACTTGCAATGGCCAAAGTGAGAAAGACAGAAAAAGAGGTTACAATCACGCTATTTTTGAAGGGTGTGAGCACATTACCTTCGTGAATCAAGCGAGTGAAATTCGAGAAGGACCAATGTTTAGGTAGTGCAAGTGGCTTGGTATAGATCTCAAAGTCTTGCTTGAAGGTTCCTAGAACTACGATCGAGCTCGGAACAATTACTAAGAGAGCAAAAACTGTGAGGAGAACTTTTCGAGAAAGGTTATAGAACATCATCTATCTCCATTCTTGACTCGAAGAGTTCGACGTTGAATCCAGGTAATAGCAAGCACAAAGATAATGAGAATTATGGACTCGGCAGATGCATAGCCGAACTTATAGGCGCCAAAGGCCATGTTATAAATATTGGTGACTATCAGATCAGATGAGTTCATAGGCCCGCCCTGTGTCATTGAGTAGACCAAATCGAAGGCTCTAAAGGTCTGGATTGTTGTATAGGCGACAACGACAGCAGTCGTTGGAAGTGCCATGGGCCAGGTCACATATTTAAATTGATGCCATCGGCTAGCGCCATCTACTTCAGCAGATTCATAAAGCTCTTGTGGGATCTGTTGTAGGCCAGCAAGGTAGATAACGACCATTTGACCGGTGTGGAACCAAATTTGTGCGATCGCAATAGAATAAAGTGAGTAGCGACTATCGTTGAGCCAGTTGATCGCTAATGAGTTAAGGCCCACGGACTTTAATGTGGCGTTTATGAAGCCAAAGTTTGGGTTGTAAAGAAACGACCAAATTAGGCCAACAGATACCGATGAGAGAATTGTTGGGAAGAAGAAGACCGTACGGAGAAAGATATTTGACTTTGTGTTCTTGACAAGAAAGATCGCAAACATCAAAGAGAAGAAAGTTTGTAAAATAACCACAATGAATGAGAATCGGATGTTATTCCCGACAATCTTGTGGAAAGTGATGTCGTTAGCAATCAGATATTTAAAGTTATGGAGACCAACAAATTGTGCTTTTGTGACGCCGTCCCAGCGCTGGGTCGAGTAGAGCAGATTTGAAACCGCCGGATAAAGATAAAGGAAGCCATAGATCAACACGGCTGGGGCAGCCATTGCAATCAGGATCCGTGATTCTGCCTTTTTCCGCTTTTTTGGTGAGCCAGTAACGGCCCCGCCTAGTGAGGCAGGGCCGTTCTGGGTTATGACCGAATTGCTAATTACGCACCAAGGTTCGACTTGATGGTCTTAGCAGTTGCTGCCAACGTACTTGTGATGTCCGCACCGCTGCCGATTGCAATCAATGCGTCTTCGACTGGGTTACGTACGGTTGTGACGTTATTGAACAAGAATCGTGGTGCAAGAAGGAGCTTCTTACCCATGATATCCGAAGTGTTCAAGAGATCGATATTCGCTGAGTAATCAACGTTGATGATCGATACATGCTGTGAAGTGCCAACCGCATATGCCTGAGCAGCTTGCGCTGTGCAGAGATACGAGATGAATGCATTAGCAATAGCCTGATCGTGAGGTGATGACTTTGCATTAACACTCAAGATAAAGGTGTTATTTGTAATACCTTCATAGAGTGGCTTGGTATCAACGGTGATCATGCCGAAGGTCTTCATATTGCCCTTCATGGCTGGGTTTAAGCCAGTAACGGTGCTCATACCGAAGGTACCTGTAGGGTAAACCGCGGCCTTGCCTGCTGCGAAGTCTGCTGGAGCGACAGTGTCGTTATATCCAGCAACATTTGCAGGGAAGCAGCCAGCATCGTTCATTTGCTTGTACTTAGTGGCAATATCTACAAACCATTGCTGTGTGACATCAGCTTTACCAGTGTCAATTGCTTGGACACGAGCAGTAAGCGTGGCGAGATCAGGAGCAGAGTTCATGAGGAATGAATTCAAAATCTGACCGGCGTTTCCGCGAGTAGCTGCTGGCCAAGCGAATGGGATTATTCCCGCTGCTTTAACAGTTTTGCAGAATGAAAGCAGCCCAGTCCAGTTAGTTGGAACAGTCCAACCGTGGGACTTGAACATGCTGACGTTGTAGATCGGGTCGTTGAAGAGGGATTGGTATGGGACACCGTAAACAGAGCCTTCGACCATTCCAGGTGTTAATGCGCTAGCAATAACATTCTGGCGGACATAACGCTGATTAGAAATGTCCTTCAGCAACCCACCTTTATAGAACTGATCGAACTGACCGCCACGACTTGTTACGAAGACTGCAGCCTTTGGGTTTGCAGAGATCTGTGAGTATGCGAGGTTGGTATAGTCGTTTGAGCTCTCAATAACTTGTGTGATCTTTACACCAGGGTTTGCAGCTTGGAACTGATCAATGATGCCTTGGAGAACGACTTTATCTTCCGCACGCCAGTGATGGAATTCGATAGACCCGCCGCCAGCGATATGAAGAGCTGGGACTGGAACTCCGTTACCTGAAGATAAACGAACCTTTGCCCATTTGAGGGCACCGTTGGCATCTGCTGTGCAGATGAGTGATGTAGATGAAGTACCAGTGCTTACTCCGGCAGTGGCGCACTTAGCACCAAAAGTTGGAGTCGTATCCGCACTTACGGCTGTGAGTGATGCTGTTGCAAGTCCAAACGCTGCAACAACGATTGCTCCCATACGGAAAGTGCTTCTTTGCATTCCTTTTTTCATGAGGAGGTTTCCTTCTTTCGAGGGTTTGATGTTGTTTACCATTCTGTGAGGGGTATCCCAAGCAATTGCGCCAACTGACGTAAACCAGGTCGCACATCAACCCATGAGATCACGAGATGATGCGGATATCCGCCAGTGACTATTCCATTCACCAGTGCAGCAGCGTCGACATCTGTCTTAACTGTTGCCGTGTTGCCTTGGAAGTGGTTGGGAGCTGGGATTGATTCCCCTCTACTCACAACCATGCGCAGACCCGTGCGGTTGCTCGGATCTACATCCCGATCAATACGGAACAGCGTTACTGGTCCGGTCTTGAGCGGAAAGTTACCTGCTACACCCAACTTGCGATTGCAGTGGATGGATTGGGTGGCTTCTTGCGGATCGGCCGCAAGTTTTGTGGCAGCAGAACCACAGTGCCAGAGACGAATAATTCCTTCGCTCTCTTGGAGATCTACGATATCGACGAGGTAATTTTCATCAGAACCAAGCGCTTCACACATCAACATGGTTACGGCACCCATAACGTCGCGTTCACATGTTGTCACAGTACCTCGATCTGCGAGTCGACCAAGTGCTGAGCAGACACAAGCCCCTAAATCAGTGGGGAATTCCGGCCAGCAACGAACCGCAATTGCATCGAGATGGTCTTTCTCCTGCCAATCATCGAGAGCAACTTCAACACCAGCAACTTTGATTGCCTCTACTGTATTCACCGCAGTAAGCGTTGGTTGTGCTGCCGCTGCTGCATTATGAGCCGCTTGCGCACGTGCCGATGGAACCTCTGCAATTTTTGCGAATGCATCCACCATGGTGAGCGGCAAGATATTCAAACCAAATAATTCTTTGAGCTTTGGCCCATCAACGGTGCATGGAGTGAAGCCATTGGGAGCTTCACCTATAGTGCCGATTCGCTTACCTGAAAGATGTGCGAGGGCTGCTTTAGTCTCTGCGATATCTGCGAGCGGGCCAGAGGTAGGAGTCGGTGTTGAAGCAGCAGGCAGATTGCCAGCGAGCGCTTGCTCAAGTTTGGTACGGACCTGAACCTCATCTGCATTGCCATGTAAGTGCCTAAAGGTTTGACCTGCACTCATCAGCGCATGTGCAGCAAGGTTTGCACCACACATTGAGTTGAGCTTGAGACGTTCTCCAACTTCACCAGGTTCGCGCATTGACCATAGAAGAACTGGCCCTGGAACTTTGCCAAGCAATTCAACAGCAGGAGATGCATCAGAGAATGAAGCCATGAAGAGTATGTAGAGATCTCCGGCTGGAATGGCAGCTCCTGCTACATCTTCAGGAGTCATCACCAGTTCTGCTGGTCCGACCACTTCTGCACCGAGTTCTTGAAGGAGCGCTTTCGCAGAATCAAAATTAGCCTGAGCGCACCCTAGATCGAAGGTAGGTCGCGCAAGCGCAACCATTACTACCTTTGCCATGTAACCCCCAGTGGTCTGACCTCTTGAGGGATGAGAGTGTCATCTCACTGCCCCTTGGTCAAGAGGCACGCCAAATGTTTATCAGCCCGTTATAAAGGGTTGAAGGAAGGCAATCTGAGGATTAACGCTGAAGAATTCCTGGGCGAGACCTACCATCTACCACCATGGTTGGCCAGGATGGATCTATCGTCAAAATTTCAATTCCATTGGCTGAAGTAATGAGGGTGTCCTCAACCTTCCAACCCTTGCCGGTGGGATTCCATGCGATTGGTTGATGAAGGGCAATCTGGCGGTTGCTGCCCAGATTGGCTGGCCAGTCCCGAGGAAGGTACCCGGTCGGCCCACCCTGATGGTGCTTATGCCACTCAAGCTCATCAAAACCATGTGCACCGTAGGTAAGAGTTGCCGCTTTAACGGGATCAGCGAACGGGGCACCGACCACTGTTGCATCAAGCATCGCCGCTTCAACCTGCAAAAGTGATTCATACTCGCCCAGACCAGATCCAATCGGGCCGAAATTAATGATACGAGTAATGGAGGCAATCAACCCTTTGCGCTTTGCACAGATGGAGGCAACAACACGATTGCCAATTAGATCGATGGTTGGAAGTGGGTGGCGCATGAGTGGAGCGCGGCGTTCACCAGCTACCCCAAGGAAAGCGATCTCTAAATCAGATTGCCATAGCGCGTTTGTAATCTTCCCAGCCACATCGATTTCTCGATCATCGGGTGAAATTGCGCGCATCGCATTTCCTAGCGCGAGAGCTGCGTCGACACAGATCAATCTAAATCGTTGGATATCTTCGGATACAAGTGACTGGCGAAGAATCTCGATCTCTGATCCAAGATCGATCCTGTCGCCTCCAGGTTGATCACTTCCTACTGATACACCAGTTGGAAGTTGTGGATCTCTTCCCTCCCACCAACGAATACTTCGAACCTCGATCTCGGATGGCAATTCTTCTGCCATCAATCGTGGAGCTTCTACAACATTTGTGACTGCATAGACATTTGAAGGAGTAATGACAATATCAAGACAGGCTGCATCAATAGTTGTGGGGACGTGCGCTCGGCCACCAATAAACCACGCCAGGTTTGGATTTCTGCGTAGAACGATCGCCTCGAGCGATCTCTCGCTCAAAAGGAGACGAACTTTTGCTAACCGTTCTTCATAACCTGACATCGGGATACCTTTCGGCGACTTTGCTCCAGTGTGGTGGAAGTGAATCGTAATGCTCGACAGCCATCGAGGACCAGGCTGCACCAATTTTGAGTGACTCTTCTGGATTTTTCTCATGAGCTAGCCCAGCAAGGTAACCAGCGATAAAGGAGTCGCCGGCACCGGTTGCGTCAACCACCGAGGCAGGAAATATCTTTTGATGAAGTCTTCTCTCTCGAGAGTAATAATCCGAGCCTTCGATTCCCTTTGTAACGACGAGTTCTTTAAATCTAGAAGTGTCGTAAGGACCAGCGAAATCATTGTTAGAACCGATGGCGAGATCCACATCAGTAACTAATGGATCCTCGCATGCCTCAAGGCCAACGATAGTCGTGCAACCGAGCGCCCGAGCTTTCTCTAATTCGGGTAAGAAGAAATCACGCCACAGTGCAAAGACCACAATATCGCTCGAAGTAAGTTGTACATCGTCCAATGAGAGTTCGGGTAAATGGCTCTGATTTTGTGCAATGACAGTCCGCTCACCTGATGGAGAAATGAGTAAGAGTGGTGAGTTAGTCTCGCCCACGATAATTTTTATGACTGGAAATTTGATCTCACTCTTTTCAACCTCAGCTAAAACTTTTTGGCCCAATTCATCATTTCCAACATAACCAAGAAATCCCACCTCCACACCGGTTGTCGCAAGACCGTGACTGATGTTAAAAGCACTTCCACCGATTCGCTCAACGCGTCGCTTTGCTCTTGAGAAGGAACCTGGCTCAGGAAAGGTTTCAAGATAGAGAGCGATATCCCATGCAACAGGCCCAACAATCCAGACGCGTCTACTCATCGTGCTTCCTTCTACTGAGCAAAATATTAACTAGATCATTTGCATCATCGAGCTCAGACCAATCTACTTCCGTCAACCAGTTGATTGCTAGGAACTCGGCTGTATTTGGATTTCTTATCGCATAAAGACCTGCACTCAGCGCAGCGACTGTATCTGTATCGCCACCAAGCAACACAGCCTGATGATAGGCATCGAGCAGTGATTGGGCGCCCTCCACGATGTGAATAACGGCTGACAGGGTCTCCAGTGAATTATTTGAGATGCCATCGATTGATGGGATCCAACTATCCAGATTGGCGATTCGTTCGCGAATACGTGGATCGAGATCCTGAGCCAACATCACGGATCGAATCGGTTGATCGAATTCACCGTAGGCGGTCGCAAGCGCAATCGCGCAATCGCGCGCAACGACCTGATCGTGTGTGACCTCCGTGAGGGCAGATATCCATTCGAATCTAAGAATCGGATCTGAAAATGCAATTCCGCAGATTGCAGTCCGCATCATGCCGCCATTGCTCGTCCCGACCTGATGAAGTTCACTCTCCTTTACCGGCAATCCCAGCGCAGATCGAGTGGTCGGGCCAAGACCTCTCAAGGAAGAGATATTCGACTTTAAAGAGTGGAGAAAAGCTATGCGTGCTTGTGCTGGTGTTTGCTCGGATAGAGCCAAAATCGTCAAACGAGTGAGCAAGGTGTCATCACTGACACCGCCAGCAGGCCATCCCGGTTTTGTGCCAATCGAAGTCGGAGCTGGCGCCTGGATTCGAGGAATGAATTCACATTGAAATCCATAAGAGTCACCTGCTGCATAAGCAAGGAGTGCAAGCATCGTTCGCTGCTCAATTAATGAGAGGTTCTCCCAATAGCTAGGTGCTACGGGAATGGTGGTCATCGAATTGCGACCATTTCTACATCTACAAATTTCTTGTATGCGGAGATCTCACGTTTTTTATCTGCAGCCTTCCATTTTAAAGTTGGTGCAATGAGATCCGCTATCTCTTGACTGACACCGAGACCTTGATGTGAATCTTCCATCGCAAATCGCAATCGACGGTTCATAACGTCGACAAGAGATCTCGCGCCTTCGTGTGTCACGGCATAAATTGCTTCTGCTTTGATGTAGCCAGTGCCAGGCAGAATCTCGGTTGCAAGGTCGGGATTTTCATTGATCATCTCAAAAAGGTCATTAATCAGTGACCCATATCGATTGAGCAAACGTTCAATGCACGCAGTTGAAAGTGAGTATTTATCAGCCAGTGCGGGAATGTCACCACGTAACATTCGATACCCCACCGCTCCAAGAAGTGGAATCTTTTTAGTTGGTGACTTCGGGACTTTACCTTTGATGTCTTTGACAGCCGCATCTACCGCATCTACCGCCATTACTCGATAAGTAGTGTATTTGCCACCTGCGATACTGACGAAACCTTTCACTGGGTGATCAACGGTGTGTTCGCGTGAGATCTTTGTAGTCGATGAGTCTTTGGCGGGAGAGACTAGAGGCCGCAACCCTGCATAGACGCTCAGAATTTGATCTCTTCTAATCTTTGGAATCAAGACCTTATTTGCTTCATTAATGATGTAATCCACATCCGCACTATCTGCGAGCGGATTTTCACGATCACCCGTGTAGGCAGTATCAGTAGTTCCTAGTAACCATTCATTTCCCCATGGAATAATGAAGAGCACAGATAGAGAAGTTTTAATAATGATGCCGGTCTTAGAGTCGATCGCATCTTTTGGCAGAATGATATGCACGCCTTTGCTCATCTTGATTTTATAGCCAGGCTTTATCCCACATTGCTCGTAAAGCTCTTCATTCCAGACGCCTGCGGCAGCGATGACAACTTTTGATCTCACTTCCAAACTTTCGCCATCTACTTCCACGACTGCGCCAGTCACGCGATCACCAGATTTAACAATCTCTCGAACTCGAGCGCCGGGCACCATGAGTGCGCCGTATTCGCGTGCAGTTCGTGCGATTGTCACGGTGTGACGTGCATCGTCTACTTGAGCGTCGTAGTAAACAAGTCCACCTGAGATCAACTCTGGGTCAAGCGAGCGAGCTTCGGTGCGTAATTCCCCAAAGGTGATGTGACGATGCCACGGTACAGCCCGCATTCTTCCTCGAAGTAAGTCGTAGAGCATTAGACCTGCACCTACATAAAGGCGATCAAAATATTTATTGTGGAGTGGATATAAGAATGAGAGCGGCTGAACGAGGTGAGGCGCTTGTTCCGTAATCATCATTTCACGCTCATGAAGTGCTTCTCGAACTAACTTTAAATCAAATTGTTCTAGATATCGCAATCCGCCATGAATGAGTTTGCTCGATCGAGACGAAGTTCCTGAGGCAAAGTCATTGCTTTCAACGAGTGCTACTTTCAGTCCGCGCGCTGCGCCATCAAGAGCGATCCCGCACCCTACGACTCCACCACCAATGACCAATAGATCGAATTCATCAGTCGCCAATGCGTCGATATCTGCGCTACGTTGATCAGGATTGAGCACTGACATATTGGTGGTCACCTGCTTAGAATACGGGTATGTCTTACATTGGGGCGATAGATCAAGGCACGACAAGTACCCGCTTCATGATTTTTAACGAGGTTGGGTCGGTCGTCGCCTCTGCTCAAAGAGAGCACACTCAATATCTTCCTCATCCTGGCTGGGTCGAGCATGATCCGCTAGAAATCGTGCAGGCAACAAATTCGCTTATTAAAGAGGTATTAGAAAGTTCAAAGATTGCGGGTTCGGAGATCGCTGCCATCGGCATTACCAACCAGCGAGAAACGACGGTTGCCTGGCATGGACGGACAGGTCAACCTATTGGCCACGCGATCGTATGGCAGGACACCCGAAGCCAATCCATCTTGGATGAGATTTCAGTTGAGACGGGTGCACAAATAACCTATAAGACAGGCCTACCCCTCGCCCCATACTTCTCTGCAAGCAAGATGAGCTGGATGCTCAGAAATTCTGACGAGGTTGCAAGTGCTCGTGATCAGGGAGATTTGCGATTCGGAACAATCGACTCGTGGTTGGTCTGGAATCTGAGTGAAGACAATATTCACGTTACGGATGTCTCCAACGCATCCAGAACTCTCCTGATGAATCTTGAGACGCTCCAATGGGATGAAGAGCTGTTATCGATCTTTGGCGTTCCTCAAGGCGCATTAGCGAGCATTCAGAGTTCGTCCGAGATTTATGGATATACCGCAGAAAATGGAGTCTTCGGGGCAAGAATTCCTATCTCTGGAATTGTCGGAGATCAGCATGCAGCGCTACTTGGTCAACTCTGCTTGGAAAAGGGAGAATCAAAGACTACGTATGGCACTGGCAACTTTGCTTTGATCAACACCGGAGCAGAATTAATTAGATCGAAGAAGGGGTTACTTACAACCCTTGCCTTCAAATTGGGAGATGCACCCGCAAGTTATGCGCTCGAAGGTTCGGTTGCAGTTACGGGATCCGCAGTGCAATGGTTGCGCGACCAACTCGGAGTCATTGAGAAATCTTCGGATATTGAGGCCTTGGCCGCGAGCGTGCCAGATAATGGTGGTATCTACTTCGTTCCAGCTTTTTCAGGCCTATTCGCGCCGTACTGGCGATCAGACGCTCGTGGCGTAATCGTCGGCCTCACACGTGCAGCCACTAAGGCGCATATAGCTCGCGCCACCTTGGAGGCGATTTGTTATCAGACGCTCGATGTTATTAAGGCTATGGAAGAAGAGACCGGCGTCAAAATCAAAGTCCTTCGTGTAGATGGCGGAATCACGCAGAATCACCTTTGCATGCAGATGCAGGCAGATATTTTGCAGATTGAAGTTTCTAGGCCGATTGTTGCCGAAACAACTGCGCTAGGGGCCGCTTATGCTGCCGGCCTCGCCGTTGGTGTGTGGAGTGATCTATCTGAGTTGAAATCTCAATGGCAGGAGAGCAATCGTTGGAAACCTGAGCTAGATAGCCATCTTGCAACAACTGGCTTACTGAATTGGAAGAAGGCAATCGAGCGGACCTTCGACTGGATTTAACGCTGACCTGACCTATTCTTAATCCATGAATTCACGCGAACAGGTAGAAATCGCCCTCAATAAGATCGCCACTATTGATCACTCTGGCTATGAACTTCGATCCGTTCTGGCGGTGCGTGAAACGGCGCTCGCTGATGCAGATGCTTACGACAAGGCTGGCAAGGATTTACCACTTGGTGGTCAGCCGATTCTCATTAAAGACAATATTGAAGCGGTCGGATTACCTGGCACCGCAGGTTCGCTCGCACTCGCTGATGCAACCGTGCTCTCTGACTCACCACTCGTCTCTCGTTTGAAAGAAGCCGGAGCGATCATTGTTGGCGCTACAAACCTTTCGGAGTGGGCGAATATTCGATCCACCAAATCAACGTCGGGTTGGTCTGCGATGGGTGGGCTCACTGCAAACCCTTGGATTCATAAGCACAGCGCGGGTGGTTCATCATCAGGTTCTGGTGCTGCCGTTGCTGCAGATTTAGTGAAGATGGCAGTGGGCTCGGAGACTGATGGCTCGATCATCTGTCCAAGTTCACTCAATGGTTGTGTCGGTATCAAGCCGACTGTTGGATCAGTTCCACGCGAGCAGATGATTCCGATTAGCGGATCGCAAGATTCTCCTGGACCAATGGCACAGACCGTTGTTGATGCAGCGCTCTTACTCGAAGTGATGACTGGGCAGAGTGGTTTTGTTGCTGCACTTGGACAGAGCGAGGGAATTCGCATCGGTGTTGTGAAGAATTGGGCGACATCAAATGAAGGAACAAATGCTCTCTTCCAGAGCGCAGTCGATGCACTTGCAAAGGCTGGTATCAGCGTCGTTGATATCGATATTCCAACTCCGAAAGATCAAGTTGGCGATGATGAGTACGATGTTTTGAAGCACGAACTCCACTCAGATCTGGGTGCATATTTGAAGAGCCGCCCCGGTGCGAAGGTGCAATCACTTTCTCAAGTCGTCGCCTTCAATCTGCAGAACCGCGATGCCGAGATGAAGTACTTCAAGCAAGAGATCTTTGATGAAGCGCTCCAAATTGGCGGACGTGGTCCGAAGTATCAGATGAAGCGCGACCGAAATCTCAACTGGGCGAAGCTAACTCTCGCTAAGGCGCTCGCCGATGTTGATGTCTTAATCGGTTGTTCATACTCACCAGCATGGATCTCACGACTTGGTGAAGGCGATAGCTTTAGTGGCAGCTCATGGATCACCACTGCTCCATCAATCGCTGGTGCTCCAATTGGCGCAGTCCCAATGGGTCTGGTTGATGGCCTACCGGTCGCACTCGGTGTTGTGGCAGCCCGCAATAATGAGGTCGCCCTCGTTCGGGCGATGGCAGCGATTGAGGCTGCTCTGGGCCTTGGGGTTCTACGCCCAACCTTCACTAAGTAATTAGGCGAAGTTCTAGGCCTATTTCGGGCATAAAACCACTAGATAGTGGGTTCTACTGATCGCTGACCACAGATTCTGGGCAGGCAGGGCGATAGCCATCCCCGATAGGCTTAACCCGATTCACCCGATTCACCCGATTCACCCGTAAGGCCCGTCCCACAGGAGGTACCGAAATGTTTGAGCGCTTTACCGATCGAGCTCGTCGCGTTGTTGTTCTCGCGCAAGAAGAAGCTCGCATGCTCAATCACAACTACATTGGCACCGAGCACATCCTCCTTGGATTGATCCACGAAGGTGAAGGCGTAGCCGCTAAGGCGCTCGAAGCACTTGGCATCTCACTTGAAGGCGTTCGCGCTCAAGTTGAAGAGATCATCGGCCAGGGCCAACAGGCTCCATCAGGACATATACCTTTCACACCACGCGCAAAGAAGGTTCTCGAACTCTCACTTCGCGAGGCGCTCCAACTCGGTCACAATTACATCGGTACCGAACATATTCTTCTTGGACTTATCCGCGAAGGTGAGGGCGTTGCTGCACAGGTACTCGTCAAGCTTGGCGCAGATCTCAACCGCGTTCGTCAGCAAGTTATTCAATTGCTCTCGGGTTATCAGGGTAAAGAGCCAGCAGCATCTGGCGGTCCTGCTGAAGGAACTCAATCAACCTCTTTGGTCTTAGATCAATTCGGTCGCAACCTCACACAAGCAGCGCGTGAAGGAAAGCTCGATCCAGTTATCGGTCGTGAAAAAGAGATCGAACGCGTTATGCAGGTTCTCTCACGTCGTACCAAGAACAACCCAGTACTTATCGGTGAGCCAGGTGTTGGTAAGACTGCGATCGTCGAAGGTCTTGCACAAGCAATTGTGAAGGGTGATATCCCTGAGACACTTCGCGATAAGCAGCTCTACTCTCTCGATCTCGGCGCACTTGTCGCCGGTTCTCGTTACCGTGGTGACTTCGAAGAACGCCTCAAGAAGGTCTTGAAAGAGATCCGTACACGCGGAGATATCGTCCTCTTTATCGATGAGATCCACACTCTCGTCGGCGCAGGTGCTGCAGAAGGTGCGATTGACGCTGCCAGCATCCTCAAGCCAATGCTTGCCCGTGGCGAGCTCCAGACCATTGGCGCAACAACTCTTGATGAGTATCGCAAGCACTTTGAGAAGGATGCAGCGTTAGAACGCCGCTTCCAGCCAATCCAGGTTGCCGAACCATCAGTTACTCACACAATTGAGATCTTGAAGGGTCTTCGCGACCGTTACGAGTCACATCACAAGGTTTCGATCTCTGATGGTGCACTCGTTGCAGCTGCAACTCTCGCTGATCGTTATATCTCAGATCGCTTCTTGCCAGATAAGGCGATCGACCTCATTGATGAAGCAGGATCACGTCTTCGCATTCGTCGTATGACTGCCCCAGCCGAACTCAAGGAGTTCGACTTCAAGATTGCTGATGCTCGCAAGGCGAAGGAATCTGCGATCGATGGTCAAGATTTCGAGAAGGCCGCCTCACTTCGTGATGATGAAAAGAACCTCATCGCTGAACGCGCTGAACGCGAGAAGACCTGGAAAGCCGGAGATCTCGATCAGGTCGCTGAAGTTGATGAAGAGTTGATTGCCGAAGTTCTCTCGAACTCAACCGGTATCCCAGTCTTCAAACTCACTGAAGAAGAGACTGCACGTCTGCTTCGTATGGAAGATGAATTGCACCGCCGCGTTATCGGACAAGATCAAGCGATCAAGGCGCTCTCACAAGCGATCCGCCGTACTCGCGCAGGTCTCAAGGATCCAAAGCGTCCTGGTGGTTCATTTATCTTCGCTGGTCCATCCGGTGTTGGTAAGACCGAACTCTCACGCACACTCGCTGAATTCCTCTTCGGTGATTCAGATGCGCTGATCCAACTCGATATGTCTGAGTACTCCGAGAAGCACACCGCTTCACGTCTCTTCGGTGCTCCTCCAGGCTTCGTCGGATATGACGAGGGCGGACAGCTCACCGAAAAGGTGCGTCGCAAGCCATTCTCAGTGGTCCTCTTCGATGAGATCGAGAAGGCCCACCCAGATATCTTCAACACCCTGCTTCAGGTACTCGAAGATGGTCGCCTCACCGATGCGCAAGGTCGCACCGTTGATTTCAAGAACACTGTCATCATCATGACAACGAACCTTGGAACTCGCGATATCTCGAAGACCCTTGGTCTTGGTTTCCACAACTCATCAGATGTACTCGGCAATTACGAGCGCATGAAGGCGAAGGTCTCTGACGAATTGAAGAGCCACTTCCGTCCAGAGTTCTTGAACCGTATCGACGATATCGTCGTCTTCCACCAGTTGTCAGAGAGCGACATCATTCAGATTGTCGATCTCATGATCGCAAATCTCGACGAGCGTCTTCGCGCGAAGGATATGACGATCGAACTTACATCTGCAGCGAAGTCACTTCTTGCAGCCCGTGGTTACGATCCACTCCTTGGTGCACGACCATTGCGTCGTACGATCCAACGCGAGATCGAAGATATTCTCTCTGAGAAGATCCTCTTTGGTGATGTAAAGCCAGGGGAGATCACATTGGTCGATGTCGAAGGTGAAGGTCCAACAGCGACATTCACATTCCGCGGTGTTCCAAAGGCAACGATGCCCGATTCACCTGGTGATCTCACTACTGCATCGGCACCAACTGAATAAATCTGCTTAATCAGCTAATTTAAAACTTGATCTGCCGGTCGCCTCAATGAGGTGGTCGGCAATCAGGCTTTTAAGGGCCCGTTCTGCTTGATCGCTATCACTCCAGAGTTTCATAAGCGCTGATTTAGTTGCGCTCTTCTCTTCACGCAGGTGTTGGACGATGACACCGCGACATTGACGATCGGTGCCAGTCCAGGATTGGGTCCGCTTTGCTAGATCGCTTTTGGGATAGCCAGCCTTTCGCCAAGCGCACGAAAGTATTACTGGGCACTCATTACAGGCCGGTGTCCGAGCAGTGCAGACCAATGCGCCAAGCTCCATCGTGGCGGCAGCCCACAGCGCTCCGTTATTCGGAATCAACTCTGCGCGAATCTTTCGTTCAACTTGGGATGGCGCCTGGGTAGGGGATTCAACGCCATCAATCGATCGGGCAAAGAAGCGACGGATATTGATATCCATCACCAATGCACTCTCGTTGTAGGCAAAGGAGGCGATTGCCGCTGCGGTGTATTCACCAACGCCTGGCAGAGTCCGTAGATCCTCAATCGAACGAGGCACTTCATTATCAAACTTTGTGGCGATGATTCCTGCAGATTCATAGAGTCTGGTCGCGCGCCGCGGATAACCAAGCCTGCCCCATGCTGTGATCGCATCAGATCGCTTACTCGCCGCAAGATCGGCCGGAGTAGGCCAGCGTTCCATCCACTCGTGCCACTTTGGTAATACTCGCTTAACTGGGGTCTGCTGCAACATGAACTCGGAGATCATCACGCCCCATGGGGTCGTATTGCGCCAAGGAAGATCGCGCTTATTCTTCTCGAACCAATCGAGAATAGGTTCGGGCTTCATTACCCGATCTTGACGCGTGCGATCGCTTGTTCGAGCCGTGCAACTTCCATGACTTCAATTCCTGGCACCTTAATCTCGGAGCCAACTGGAACCATCGCCCGCTTAAAACCAAGTCGTGCTGCTTCTGCGATACGTTGCTGAGCACCAGTGACCTTACGGATTTCACCAGCTAGGCCAACTTCGCCAATCGCAACTAAATCTGAAGGAAGAGCAAGTCCCTTTGCAGCGGATGCAACTGAGAGCGCAACTGCTAGATCGGCAGATGGCTCATTCATCTTCATGCCGCCCACGGTGGCGACATAGACATCGCGGCCAGATAGTCGGATATTCGCTCGAAGCTCGAGAACAGCTAAAGTCATTGCGGTACGCGGGTTATCGAGCCCTGATGTGACTCTGCGAGAGTTACCGAAGTCGCGACCTTCGGCAACAGGTAGACCAACGAGTGATTGAATCTCAGCAAGAAGTGGCCGACGACCTTCGAGAGCAACAGTGACGCAAGTTCCGGGCACAGGTTCGGTATGGCGAGTAGTGAAGAGACCGGTTGGATCAATGAGTGATTCGATGCCGTTTTCCGTCATATCAAAGCAGCCAACTTCATCGGACGCGCCAAAGCGATTCTTCATGGCGCGAATCAAACGTAGACGTGAATGGCGTTCACCTTCAAAGTTGAGAACAACGTCGACCAAGTGCTCGAGTAAACGAGGACCAGCGATCGATCCATCCTTAGTCACATGCCCAACAAGAACAACGGTGATGTTTCGCTCTTTAGCGATGCGGATTAGCGCACCGGCAATCTCGCGAACTTGAGTGACTCCACCAGGTGCGCCATCTACGGCAGCAGATGCAATCGTCTGGATTGAGTCGATGATGAGAAGTTGTGGTTGTACCTGATCAATGTGTGCGATGACCGCACCTAGCTCTGTCTCTGCTGCAAGCCAGAGATTTGGATCAATCGCATTGAGTCGCTCAGCGCGAAGTCTGACTTGTGATGCCGACTCTTCACCGCTGATATATAAAGATGTGATCTTCTGACGTGCACTCTCGGCAGCGACAGAAAGGAGAAGTGTTGACTTACCAACGCCTGGTTCGCCAGCGAGCAAGATGGCTGCACCCGGGACTAATCCGCCACCGAGAACGCGATCTAATTCAGATACGCCACTTGTGCGGGCCTTCGCTCTTTCAAGACTGACATCTCCGATAGGAGTTGCAGCGGTTGTAACAGTGCCGGCAACTAATGAGAGTTTCTTTGGCGCTGCTACTGCTTCAACGCTGCCCCATGCCTGGCACTCACCGCAGCGACCAACCCACTTCGTGCTGGTCCACCCACATTCGGTGCAGCGGAATGGGTCTTTCGCAGGAGCTGAACTTTTGGCCACGCACGTAGCCTAATCCCCAGCACTGACTAGCGCTTGGGCAGCGTGGAGGTTATTTACCCGCAGCGACTGTGGCTGGGTGGATGATGAAGAGCGGGAGTGAACGCTTCTCAACATCTGCCTGTGTGAGGCGGATTGCCTCAACGCGAGCATCGCAGTACTTCGCTAGTTCGGCGTAGCCTGCTGGGCCCATAAGGGTTTCAAGTTCAACTTTGTTCGACTTATAAACCGGTTCGCGGCCGACATGTGCATCGGTATTGCCGGTGCAGTACCAATCGAAATCTTCGCCGCCATCGCCCCAGGCCTTGCGCTCATACTCTCCGATAACAATGATCGAAACTGTCTGATCGCCGACTTCACGGTTCTCAAATGAACGACGGATCGGAAGCTGCCAACAGACATCGGGCTTCGTCTCAACAAAGTGAACGCCCTCTTTAAGAGCCAAGTGGTGCAAGACGCAACCGAAGGTACCGGTATATCCCGGTGCTTCATGGCCAACACGATTGAGGAAGATACAACTGTTATCGACCATGCGAGTTTTGCGATCTTTATCAAAACCAACTTCAGAGATGTTGAGCTTGCTGCCCTTCATCTTCGAATGCGCTTCGTCGTAGAACTGCCACATATCTGGTGTGAGGCGCTCTGCAATCTTTAATGTGCGAGCCTCATCTGCTTCATCAGAGTAATAAGCACCATCTGAACAACAACCAGCATCTGGCTTGTCGGCATCAATGCCACAGCAACCAGCGCCGTAAATACAGGTGAAGTACGAGGTCAACCAGGTGAGATCGCATTTGAAGATCTCTTGTGGGTTTGCTGGATCGGCAAATTCAACCCAGTCACGCGCAAAGTTTGGTGATACCTCCATAGTGGTAGAAGCCTAGTTTGCGAGTGGCAAAAGTAGTAATTGGATCCGGGTCGATGTGAATCGGGGTGAGTTCGGTAGAGTTGGCGTATGAGCGAGTGTGTTGGAATTATCGGTGTCGGCAATATGGGCGAAGCCCTATTGGCAGGCCTCATTGCCTCGGGTCAGAGCACTTCCCAGATCTGCATCACTGATAAGCGAGAAGATCACGCAGCGACCTTGGCCACCCAATACGGCGTTGCCCAAAAGAGCCTGGCTGAAATTGGCTCGGATTGCAAAATAATCTTGGTCGTAGTGAAGCCTCAAGACCTAGCTTCGACTCTTGAGTCACTTAAGCCAAACCTTGGATCCCGCGCTCTTATTGTCTCTTTTGTAGCCGGAAAGACGATCGCCAGCATTGAAGCGATTCTTGGAGGCGTGCACAGCGTTGTACGAGTAATGCCAAATACGCCTACTTTGATCGGCAAGGGAATGGCAGCGGTATCACCTGGTACGCATTCGACTCCAGCGTGCCTGAGCTTCGTCAATAATTTCCTTGGAGCAAGTGGCAAAGTCGTTGAAGTTGAAGAGCGCCTACAAGATGCCGTTACTGCGACCAGCGGTTCAGGCCCAGCCTATTTCTTTGCATTCGTTGAAGCGATGATCGCTGGTGCGGAGAAACTTGGCATCTCACACGAGGTCGCAACAGAGCTGACGGTACAGACAATTATCGGTGCGGCCGGAATGCTTGAACAGAGCGGCAAAGATGCAAAGACACTTCGCGAAAATGTAACGAGCCCGAATGGAACTACAGCCGCGGCACTCGCCTCCTTCGAAGCGAGCGAACTCTCTTCGATTGTTGCTGAAGCAATGGCTGCAGCAGCGAAGCGCTCTGCCGAACTTGCCTAATGAAGCGGCTATCGCTCGCAATTGGAGCACTCTTCACTCTGCTTAATTTTCTCCCAGCGCAAGCTGCCACTAAACCCGCTGCGGTAAAGATGGCGGCACTGCCGAGCCTTACCTCTGGAACCTTCTTTCAGGGCAAGGGCGGCGAATGGTTTGAAACCCTGCTTGCTCAACATGCGATCTATCTAGTGGGAACATCCGAGCCCGCCAGCGGCCCCACTCAAGGTGAAGTAATCGCAATAAACCCCGCCAATGGCTCACAATTGTGGGACCTTCCCATACCAACCACCGTTGATGCCGTAGCAACTGCTGCAACGATAGATCCATTGGGCAATATCTGGGTCGCCGGTAGTTCTGCGAGCCAAGTTGTGACGCCAACTCCAACGCCAACCCCAACCGGCGTCATCAATCCAAGTGGAGTGGTTATTAAACCAACACCACCAACTCGTGCGGGGCTTACCAATATTACTGTCTGGGAAATTAGTCCGTTAGGCACATTGATTACCAGCTACCAATACGCTGCACCAGATCTGCTCTCTCCCGCGACTATCGCCTACGTAAGCGGATCACTAGTAATCACTGGCACGGACTTCAAAGTAACGATGAATCAAGCAGGCAAATTCAGTAAATTTATTTCGGCGAGCTTTGCTATTTCTAAAGTAGCGAGCACACAAACATTTAAAGATGGAATCTACATTTGGAAGAGTTACGTCTCGCATGCTGCAATCTCTGGTGTCAGTGGCTGGAAGCCACCAGCGCAAGGCCGAATAATCCTCAAGGTGGGAAGTCGGACCGGAAAAGTTTATAGCGCTTACAAAGTCATAGACCAACTCTTAAAGATTCAGTACGTGGCAGGCCTAGGAGTTGTTACAACAACCTCGAATGCGAATGGATATTCGATCTCACTGCTTAAATAAACGAAGCGCGCCATTAACTCCCGCAAGTGCATACTCCTGCTTATTGACAATGATCCAGTCAAAGCGAGCAGCGTTTGAGAAGTCCAAGCCAGAGACTAAGGCGATGCCCTTTGTTGCGGTGTTGAGTGAACAGAGGCGATCAGCACAGTTATAGAGAACGTTGGTGCCATCAGATGCGACGGCAGCCTTTGGAGTTCCATAGTAATCGGAGGGCGAATTGGCTACTAAGGTAGTTCCAGAGAGCGAGGCCCAGCGAATCTGATCAGCGTTCGGGAGTGAGATCCCAGAAGAGGCCAACCATGCGCCAGATATGCCATTTTTACCTTGCGCAAGCGTGATGTCGTAGCCTGCGATCGTAGTTCCCATGCCAGCAGGGTCAGTGGTCGAGTACGACCAATCTTCTGGATAGGCAGTACTTCTTGTTGCGAGTCTGATCTCACCTTGAGTTGGGGTCTTATCTTGGTTCACTTGAAGCACTGAGTCATAGAAGAGATAGACGCTATTTCCGACGTTTGTCGCTTTGACGTGGAACCCAACATCTCCAGTTGTGCGATTATCTGTATCGCGATCACCATCGATTAATTCATAACTCCACTTACCGGCCACTTTTGTTGCACCAAGGAGAATCCCCTGAGATTCATCGCGGTAGAAGACTTGAAGTCCAGCACTAGTCGAAACGCATGCATTTGAAACGGAGACATCACTCGAGGTTGCAACACGAACGGGGTCCTTGTAGTCGTTAATTGCTGGCCCATTACCGTCGACAACTTCATAGCTCCACTTCTTACCGTCAAATGCGGCGTGACGGAGATCCTTATCCTTGAGATCTGAGTAGAAGATGTTGAGCGTCTCAACTTTTCCAACCTTTGAACTACAGAGTGAAAGTGCACCACTTACATCATTGGTGGTCTTACCAAGCTTAGAAGAGTTGCCATCGATAATTTGGATAACCCACTTCTTGCCATCGAAGGTTGCCATCTTGATATAACCGGTCTTGCTATCTGTGTAGACCACAATCGGTTTGCCGGCATAGGTACTTGTTGCCAAAAACTTTGCATCCGCTGCTGGATCGATGACCGAACTTTTCCAGGTTGATTGCGGGACAACATTGTTGGTCGTAGCTGCAGGTGATGAACCAAACTGGGTATTTGATGCGGTGATACTGAATGAGTAATTGCCACCATTTTTTAAGCCTAAGACAGTGATTGGACTTGAGGTACCAGTAACTATCTGTCCGGTCTGATTGACCTTTACTGAATAAGTCTCAACGTGTGCGGTACGCGCATTTGCAGGCGCATCAAAGCTAATAATCGCTGATTTATCGCCCACTAGGGCCTTCACATTGCGGGGTGCAGTTGGCGCTGCTGTGACTACCCCAGCAGGAGGCTTCATCAACATATCTGCGAACATCGCAATCAAAAGGGGACCTGGATCGTGGAAGATCTCCGCAGCATTCAAGCTTGGGCACATCACTGCATTCGCGCCACTTTTACCGAAAGTATCTTGATCAAGGTGGCTTACAGAGGATCCTGGTTGATAAGGATTTGGGGTGTAGAGC